>Ga0207433_10002155_pt1 | contig 40713 bp, 38 predicted proteins | sample YelNatPaOPGAMG01_FD_187559 | JGI IMG/M metagenome (GOLD analysis project Ga0207433, IMG submission 187559) | Hot spring thermophilic microbial communities from Obsidian Pool, Yellowstone National Park, USA - OP-RAMG-01 (SPAdes) (version 3) | ecosystem: Environmental > Aquatic > Thermal springs...
AGGGGATCAGAACCGCTTCTGGCCTGCTTCCGCGGGTGAGCACGTAAGAGATCTTGCCGTGAACCACCTCGTCAAGAATGGCCTTGAAATTGCGTTGCATGGCCGTCACACCGATGACTTTGTTCATCCTATCCTCCATATTGGAATACATATTACAGTGCGAATTTTGTCCCAACCCCTTTTTGAAGTCAAGTGGCTGTGGGTACCCGGTAGCCTAAGCTTTCCTGTGTCAGGGAAGGGATGCACTCTGCGCGTCCGTGTAGTAAGGCCGGACGCAGGCCAAGGCATAACATAATCATTGGGGCAAAAAACGCCCGGTGGCGTGATGGACACGTGCCGGGGTGAGGGCTAGTGCGTCGTTACGGGCGTGCGGAGCCCGCCCCTCCGCGGGGGGCAAGCCGAGCCCGGATGGCCTTGCGGTGGAAGGCCCGGGGATGGCGCTGAGGGGGGGTTCTCGGAGGGACGCACTCTGTGCGTCCGCATTGCAGGGTCCTACGAATGGCAAGGACCTTGATTACCGCCGGAGGTTACGCAAGAGGCCGGTGGTTAAATGGGAATACACGAGGACGGGGTTAGGCCTTCATAACGGGCGTGCGGAGCCCGCCCCTCCGCGGGGGGCAAGCCGAGCCCGGATGGCCTTGCGGAGGAAGGCCCGGGGATGGCGCGGAGGGGGTTTTCTCGGAGGGACGCACTCTGTGCGTCCGCACTGCCAGGCCGTACCCAAACCGAGGCACAACATAATCAACGGGGGCAAAGGGAACGCCCGAGGATCTAGTAAGGTGATCCCCCGGTGGAAGCAAAGCCTCATTTACGGGCGTGCGGAGCCCGCCCCTCGTGGCTGTTCTTCCAGCAATCTGCTGACCATGCGGGCAGCCAGCCAGTCGGGGGTGTAGTCCTCGCCCAGATCGTGGCGGGTCTTGGGGTCCACCAGTTCTTGGCAGAGCGACTTGAGCACGTCCTCGGAGAGTTCTCGCAAGTTCTAGTTGCGCAAGAGCCTCAGAAGCAGGCGGGCTGTTTCCGTTCCAGCCTCTCCTTCCTCCCCTCGGGCCGGCCACATATTCCTCTATGAAGCGAGGTTCAAGTCCGAAAAGCTCTTGCAGGAGGAGAGTGAAGCGGTGCGCCCGGGCTGCTTCACTGCTCAGAGACTGGACCGCGGCCAGGTATTCGCGCACGGTCTGGTCCAGGCCGCGCTCCCGGATGTCCGGCATGCGAGTTCCCTTCTCAAGGAGCTTGCTTTTCTTCGCCATGAGGGGACTCCTTCGCCAAACGGCGAGCGATCTCGAAGGCAGCAGCGATGCGGATGATCTTCACGTCAGAGAGTCCCTTGAATTGCAAGAATGCCTCCAAGGGCTGCCTGGCCATGCCGGAGAGGGAGCCGAAGCGGGCGATGATTTCGCTGGCAATCGCCTCTGCTGGTTTGCCCTTGACCCCTGAGGAGATGAGGATGGCCAGTAGTTCAGTGTCAGAGAGCGCTTGAGCCCCCAATTCCCTCAGTTTCCCGCCTGGATGTTGCCACCTCGGCATTGTGCGTTACCTCTGGTAGAGGGTTCATTCCTCTGAGAATTTCCGGAGAAAGCGGCCCTTTTCATTCCACAACTGAATCCGCTGGGACGACCACAACCCCACCTTTGGAAAGGGTGAGGAAACCCTTGTCCGAAACCTCATCGCACCTCAAGACCCTGTTGGCCAAAACGGACGCCCTTTTGTCCATGATGACTCTTTTTAGCTTCGCTCCCTTTCCTATCCTGACCCCCTCCATCAATATGCACTCCTCCACCTCCGCCCCCTCCTCTATCACTACATTGGGAGAGAGGACCGAGCGCACAAGGAGGCTAGCCTGGACCGTGCATCCATTCGAGATTATGGAATCGGAGATCTTCCCCCTCACTCCGTCTCCGATGGGGAGAATTCTCGCAGGTGGAGCTGGAGCTTCGTAAGTGAGAATGGGCCAAGATGGATCGCTTATGTCGAATACTGGGTTCTGCCCCAGAAGATCCATGTGGGCATCGAAGAAGGAATCTATTGTCCCAACATCCCTCCAATACTTGGGCGTCCTCGTCTGGGGGTCCCAGAATACATAGGAGTACACCCTGTCTCCAGAGGCCACCATCCGGGGTATCACATCGCGGCCAAAATCGTGCTGGGAATCGCTCTTGGCGTCCTCAACGAGTCTCCTCACCATCTTCCGTGTGTCGAAGACATAGATCCCCATGGAGGCGAGGATGGAGTCGGGGTCATCGGGCATGCATTTGGGCTGCTGCGGCTTTTCCTGGAAGGAGAGTACCCTGCAATTCTCGTCTATCTCCAGGACACCAAGTTGGGTCGAGAGCTCCTTGGGCTGGGGCAAGGCAGCCACGGTGAGATCTGCCCCATGCTCCAAGTGAAAAGCTATCATGGGCCTGTAGTCCATTTTGTAGAGGTGGTCACCCGAGAGGATGAGGACCAGATCCGGTCTTATCTGCTGGAGGATGTAGAGGTTCTGATAGACGGCATCAGCTGTGCCCTGATACCAGAGCTCATCCACCCTCTGTTGAGCCGATACCACATGAACGAACTCGCCGAGCTTCGTGCACAGGATGTTCCACCCGAGCTGTATATGTTTCTCCAGAGAGAAGGACCTGTACTGGGTGAGGATGAGGATCTGCTTCATTCCCGAATGGAGGCAATTGGTGAGGGTGAAGTCTATTATCCTGTATATGCCTCCGAAGGGCACAGCGGGCTTGGCCCTGTCCCTGGTGAGGGGGTAGAGTCTCTCACCTCTGCCTCCAGCCAAAATGAGAGTGAGTACCTTCATCTCAGGCCTCGCATGAAATCCCCTCGAGGGTCCCAGAGGCCGACACCGAGCATCGGGGGCTCAAGCCGCTTTCTGGCCCCAATCCTCGAGTCTCAGCTCTCTTGGGCCTTTGGGTCGGGTTGGGCCTTTGGCCTCGATCTCTCCAAGACCCTTTTGATTGCCGCCTTGAGTTCAGTGAGATCCGACGACTTGACCACGTACTCGTCTGCAGCCCAGGCCCTGAAGTCCTCCTGATAGCTGGGATAAGCCGTGTTTATTATGACGGGGATATTCTTGTGGCGGGCCACCACCTTCCCCAGGGCCTCAATCCCGTCCATCTCCGGCATTCTTATGTCCATGACTATGACATCGGGTCTAGAGTCCTTGAGTATCTCCACAGCCTCCTTGCCCGTCGCCGCTGCCATGACCTCGTAACCTTCCAAGGAGAGCTCGCTCTTGTACAGCTCCCTCAAGCCCCTGTCATCATCCACGATGAGAACTGTGGGCACGGCCTTGGTCCTCCCAGGGTCATTCCCTTATACCACACGGGCCATATTGCTCGCAACCCTCGAATATGGCATCACTTGAGCCTCTCCAAGGGGCTCCCTCTCCATGGTCCAGGCTTTGCCCCAACCTCTTGGATCAAGGAGATACCGTTTTCCTCCAACAGTTTTTTGAGCGCCTCAGCGTGTTCCGGTCCCTCTATCTCCAGGTCGAACTCCACCTCCGAGAACTGGATCTGATGGCCAGGGGCCAATCTATCGTGGAAGACTTGCAAGATATTGGCCCCAGTGCTTGCAATCAGGGAGGTGGCCTTGGCCAGTGAACCTGGCACATCCCGCAGAAGGGCCTTGAGCCTCATCCTCCTCGAAAGACCCATGGCGCCCCTCTGGATCAGCCTATCCAGCCACTGGAGATCCAGGTTGCCGCCGCTCACGAGAAGAACTACCTTCTTTCCCCTGAGCAATCCCTCTTCCTGGAGAAAGAGGGCAAGGGGGGCTGCCCCAGCACCTTCCACAACGAGGTGTTTTCTCTCGAGAAAGGTCACTATGGCCGCTTCCACGAATTCCTCCTTGACGAGGAACATCTCGTCCACAAGGCCCTGGGCCATCTGGAAGGTTATCTCGCCCGGCTTCGCCACTGCGATACCGTCGCAGAGGGTACTGCCTGGGGGGAGCTCCACTCTCTCTCCCTTTTTCCACGACTCCGCAAATGCTGGGGCCTTTTCGCTTTGAACCCCTATGACCCTCACATTGGGCCTCAGGGTCTTAATTGCGAGGGAGACTCCCGCAATCAACCCCCCTCCGCCTGCTGGGATCAATATGGCATCGAACGCCCCCATCTGTTGGCACAACTCGATCCCCAAGGTCCCTTGGCCCGCTATCACTTGGGGGTCGTCGAAGGCATGGATGAGGGTTGCTCCCCTTGCCTTTGCTAGCTCCATGGCCCTACGGGCACAGTCATCGTATGTATCTCCTTCCCTTATCACCTGGGCTCCATAGCCCCTCGTCGCCAATACCTTCGCTATGGGGGCGTGACGGGGCATGACCACCGTGGCCTCAATGCCAAGTTTCCCTGCTGCCCAAGCCACACCCTGGGCATGATTGCCGGCACTGGCTGTTACTACCCCTCTGTCCCTTTCCTCCTTGCTCATGAGGAGGATCTTGTTGAGGGCCCCTCTGACCTTGAAAGAGCCAGTTACCTGCAAGTTCTCGAGCTTCAAGAAAAGATTCACCTGAAGTCTCTCTGAAAGGTGATTCGATGGAACAAGGGGAGAAACCGCGATAAAAGGACGGATCCTTCCCATCGCCTCAGCCAGATCCTTGAACTGGAGCACTGCTCAGCCCTCCCAGTTTTCTTAGCGAGAGGCTATTTTCTTTGGTTTCCCTTGTCAATTCCACAAAGGCCTGGCACCTCCCCCCTAGCCCCAGCTGTCCCGGCTATTCAGGACGGGATCTTCGTCTTGATTCCCGGTTCAATTTTTCGCAAAGTAAAAGAGGAGGCTCCCTTGAGGCGAGCCTCGAAGGGGGTTGGGATCATGGCAGCCTTCCACCACAGCAACGAGAGGCTCAAGAGATTCTTCCAATGGTTCACCCGAAGGGCCTTCCAGGACCTCCAGAGCAGGGATTGGGAGGTCGCGGACTACCTCTCGGATCTCCTGGCAAGGTTCGCGAGGACAGAGCAGATGCACAGGTTCAGGGATCGCGAGGGAAGGCATTTGGAGAGCGTAGTGGAAGTGCTTCTCGAGGTGGAGGAGGTCTCGGGCGATCCTTACAAACAGAGGGAGACCTTTCAGCAGTTGGGGGATTATCTCCTTTTCATGGCTGGGCTCTTCAGGGAATACGTCCAGGCCAAGGGATTCCTGGGTTACTACCTCATAGAGGGTCCCAGGGCTTACAGGAAGGTATGGGAGGTGGAGAAGGGGCTTTTCAGCCCATCTGCCAAGTTATTCGAGCGGCTTTTCCGAGGATTCGAATTTCACGCTGGGGCACTCCACTATATGCGGAAGACCTTCTTCCACGAACCCTCGCGCGATGACCCTGTGGGAAGCTGGAGGAGGCAGGTCATAAGCCTCCTCAACTGAGGGCAGGGGGGCCTTCTCCGGTATTTTCGGCTTGTCAGTTTTGGGCTAGGCGGGAGCTGCGGCCTTTGAGGGACTCCCATAGGCTCTCCATCTCCTCGGGGCTTGCCTCATCCAAGGTTCTGCCCTTCTCTGCGAGGGCCCTCTCCACCTCCTGGAAGCGGCCAATGAATTTCTCGTTTGCCTTGCGCAGGACTCCCTCGGGATCCCTTCCCAGATGCCTGGCCAGATTGGCCAAAACAAAGAGAAGATCTCCGAGCTCCTCCGAGGCTTCGTGGAGGAGACCAGCCTCTAAGGCCTCCTCGAGCTCGGCCAGTTCCTCCCTCACCTTTTCCATCACCTCTTGGGGGCCTTTCCAGTCGAAGCCCACTTTGGCCGCCTTCAGCCCCAGGCGGTAAGCTCTGTAGAGAGCTGGAAGGTCCTCGGATACACCGGAGAGGATGGAGGAACCTCTTGTCTTGCCTTCCCTTTCTTTGATCTCCTCCCACTGCTTCACCACTTCCTGGGGGGAGCTCAAGTTCACATCTCCAAAGACATGGGGATGCCTCCTGATCATCTTTTCCTTTATGGTCTCTATCACGTCCCCCAGGTCGAAGGCGCCATCCTCCTCCGCCAATCTGGCCATGAAGACTATCTGGAAGAGAAGATCTCCCAGTTCCTCCCGGAGGTTGTCTCTGTCCCCGGAATCTATGGCCTGAGCCACCTCGTAGGCCTCATCCAGGAGATATCTCTTTATGTCGTGGAGGGTCTGCTTCCTGTCCCAGGGGCACCCTTCTGGGGACCTCAGTCTAGCGACCAGAGCCACCAAGCCCTCCAAGGGGGTTTCTCTCGCCATGGCATCCTCAAGGGGAGGGAGATTTGCAAAAATTTTTGGAGGGTTCGCACTCTTCCCGAACCCTCCGCTTGCAGAAAGCCGGTGATAGGAATTGAACCTACGACCCGCTGATTACGAATCAGCTGCTCTACCTCTGAGCTACACCGGCCTGACGGTTGTATTTTGGATCCCAATCCAGTGGAGTGTCAAGGCGAACCGTGAAGTCAGTATGCCCATCAAATTGGAGACCCCCCGATGACTCGCCTGTGGATCGCCGGGGCCTCATCCAAGATGGCTTCCAGCAAATCCAGTGCATTTGCAAAATCCTCCAATCTCATGAGGGCTTTCGGAGAATGGATGTAGCGACAAGGAATGGCGAGCACGCCAGTGGGAACTCCCTCCCCGCTCAGGTGAATGGCACCAGCATCCGTCGAGCCAACAAAAGGCGGCTTTATCTGGAAAGGAATTCCCCTTGTCTTGGCAGCCATCAATATGGCCTCCACCAATAAGTGGGGGACAACTATGCTCTTGTCAGCCACAGTGATGACAGGCCCCCCACCGCATCTCACATCTCCATGGTATTGGGTGACCCCAGGGGTATCGGTGCAGGATGTGCCTTCCACGATAAGGGCTAGATGGGGCTTCCATCTCGAGGCGATCACCTTTGCTCCTCGGGCCCCAAGCTCTTCAGCAACGGAAAAGGCCACAACTACCCTGAAACCGACCCTTTTTCCCCGGATCCTCCGGAGAAGCATCATCAAAGCAGTGCATCCAGCCCTATCATCCAGGGCCTTGCCCGCGACGACATCCTCCTTCAACAGCGAGAAATGTCCCATGACGAGGCCCGGAGACCCCACCCTTATCCTCCTACCTTCCACCTCCTTTCTGCTCGAGGCCCCTATGTCCACAAATACCTCCTTCCACTGAGGGGCTCTCGAATCCTTCTCCTGGCCTTTGATATGCGGAGGTATAGTTCCCACAAGACCCAATTCCAGATTTCCATCCCATCCCCTAATGATGACACTCTTTCCCAGAGCAAGGGCTGGATCCCAGCTTCCTATGGGCCCCACTCCGAGAAACCCCTTCTCGTCGATGGATGTCACCATGAACCCTATCTCGTCCATGTGGGCTACCAATAGGACCGTGAAGTCCCCCTGGGGGTTCATGACCCCATGGACATTCCCCAAGGGATCCGTTATGAGCTCGTCCACAATGGGCTCCACCCTCCTCACTATGGCCCCGCGCACATCTTCCTCGAATCCCGAGACGCCAAAGGCACTGGATAGCTCTTGGAGAATCGACAGGGCCTCATCCCTTTCACCTTCTCTGAAACTCATTCTCCTTCCCCTCTCTTCAAGCGCGATCTTTTCTCCAGGACCGGAGGTCCTTGGAGGAGCTTCCCACCAGGGGTGGCTCTCACGTACTCCGTCTTGTCAGCGATTGCCTTGGCGTTTGCGTCCTCGATGGTCCTCCAGGCCTCTTCCCACCCCATGTCAGGGGGGCTCTCTATGGGGAGGAATCCCCTTGAGGCCACAAGGGATGTCAGCCTATTGAGCCAGTAGCCTCCGTGTCTCGAGAGGGAGTCCCTGAAAAGACCCTCGTAATCCCCCTTCCTCATCATTCCCATGAGAAGCCCCCTCACGTGCACTGCCTCTATGCCCCGAGCCCTGAGCTCATCCAGATCCCTCTCGACATCCCTCTGAAATGTGAAAAGCAAAACGGGCTTGCCCCTCTCCGTAAGGCCCCTGAGAAAGCCCCTGTAGAACCACTTGTGGAGTATCCCGGCCATGTAGCAGCCAACGATCCAATCGGGCTGAATGGAACGAACTTCCTCCCTCAAATACCTCCCTAAGTCCTCTGCCCTCTTTTCCAGGAAAGCGTAGTATTTCTCGAGAAGCCCCCTTTCCATGAGCCACTCGAAACGCTCCTCGGGCCCCAAGGTGAAGCCAGAGGAATCTTCGGGCTCTCCGATGGATTCCAAGAATCTCCTGAAGGGTTCTTCCCCAAAGTCCACCCCGTTTCCGAAGAAAAGGGGTCGTCTACCGTACATTTCCAGATCTATTACCACTCCAGCCATGGAAGGGTGGTTTTTGGCCCATTGGGCTGCTATTCTCAGAGAGGGGACGATCTCTCGGCTCCATATGGTCCTGTCCCAAGGGGATGGGGCAGTTGTCGATTCTCCATTGGCTCCCACAGCGTACGAGGGAAGGTCTCTTGTGGATGGCCCCCCTGGAAAGTTGACTCCCAAAAGCCACCTCACACCCGTGAACCTGAGAAGGAAGTCGAGCCTCTCCCACGAGGAGAGAAGTCGCATCCTTTCCCTCTCAGAGCCCCATACCCCCATCAAGACCTGGGGATGCCCCACACCCCAGAAAACGTTCATCCCGGATGAGATCATCCCCCTCGCTAGCCTGGCAAGCTCCCCATCCTCTTTATCCATGTGAGCCCAACCAGAACGTATCCCTTGTTCCAGGATCCATGCGTGGGAAGGAGACAAAACCCCTCCTTTCCTGGGTGGAGGGGGTTCCCACCCGCTCACTTCCCTCAGAAGGGGAGGGGGGGCCTCCCTCAAGGGCCCTTCCTTCATCTCAAAGGCGGGCCTGCGCGGTGGGGGGAAAGGCTCCCCAAGAAGGGCTTCCAAATGATCCGACCTCTTGAGCCAAAGGACGAGGGCATCGAGAAACTTCTCCAGCTCTTTCTCCTCAGGAAGGGGGATCAAGGGAGATGCTGGTTCCTTGGAGCTCCCACCTCCATATGTCAGCACATAGCGGCTCAGCACCAGGACCTTTCCTCCAAAGCACCTGGCCTCAGCAGCAAGGACTCTGGGGCCTCTGGAGTGGGGATCGTGGTGAGGATGCGATGAGTAGTGCGAGCTCACAAGGGCCTTGACCCCCTCGCCGACCTCGAGGGAAGGGGACCTATCGAAGGGAAGAGGGCCTCTCACTCCATCCGTCTCTGGGCTTCCGGGAATGGGCATCACCCATGGAGACTTCCAGAGGGGAGCAGGGAATGAATTTTCCTCATCGACTATCCAGTCATCCGAGATCCTCATGGGGACCTTGAGCCTGTTGAGGACCAGGTTGAAAAGGTAGCGCTCCCGATCCCCGTGGTCGTCCAAAGGGCTTCCAGGCGCTACCCCCAAAACCAGTGTCCCACCTTTTCGCACAAACTCCACTATGGGGGGCACATCCCCAGGATTCATGCCGTAGCTAGGGCTTCCAGGAGCTCCTCCTGAAAGGAGTATCAATACGGATGAGTCCTCCAAATCCGCACCAGTTATGCGCGGATAAAACTCGCGGTAGAGGGGCTTAAACCCCGCCTTTTTCAGCCTATCCATGAGGGATGAAAGCACTACAGGTGGGTTCATCTCCCAATCCACTATGAGGGCCCTAGGGGGAGCGTTCCCTTCAGCCAGAACCGTTGGCAAGAAGGTGAGAGCTAGGGCGAGAAGACTTATGGCCTTTCGTGCCTTTCTCTCCAGAGCCCTTTCCATGAGCTTTGTCAACCTGTTCATCTCTTTCCAATGGGTCTTCGGGGATCTAGGGGGGCCTTGTCAAGGACTGCAAGGTACAGATCGGATCTGTCTTGATAAAGGGTCAATACCAGGGGTAGCCCCTTTGCTAGTCTTCTGAGCTTGGGAAATGTGGGGAGGGGATCGAGGGGAAAGGGAACGACCTCCCTGAGCCTCTCCACAAAGGGCCTTCCCTCTGGATGACTTATGACGATCCTCCCATTGGGGGCCAACATTCTCGAGCAATTGGCCATGACCTTCTGTTTTTCAGCGAGATTGGGAAAAACGGCGTTCATGAATATCACATCGATGGAGCTGTCAGGGAGATCCAGTTCGCCTATATCCGCGAGATGAGCCTCTACGCGGGGATACTTTTCCCTCAGCCTCTCGAGCATTCTGGGGGAGATCTCGCAAGCCACTATTCGAGCTGGGCCATATTTCTCGATAAAAGGGACCAAAACCCCCACACCAGCTCCCACATCAAGCACCGAGTCTCCTGGTTTTATCCCAGCTGAGGCAACGATCTCTCGGAGGTTGGCCTGGATCTGAGGAGGCTGCTCCTGGTCGAACAAATCAACGAGCTCATCGAAGTATCTTGCCTGTTTTGCCTTGAGGAGGAGAGGATTCGGTCTCTCGTTATTGGCCTCGTTCATTTGTCAAGGGGCCTTCTTCTCTCGGGAAGATGATCCCACAGTGGAGGTCCTTTTGGGAGCGAGTGTCGCGCGAGAGTTATCATTCGCCCTTCCTGCCTCCTTTCGGTCGAGGCGGTTTTTCAAATCACCTTGTTCAGGGAGTATTCTATTATCCCTTGTGCCCCTGCCTCCTGGAGTTTCGGGATGAGTTCCCTCACCACATCGGCATCGACCACAGTCTCTATGGCGAACCAATCCTGTCCGTAAAGTTTGGAGATGGTAGGGGCTTTGAGGCTCGGCAAGACGGCCACCACATTGGGGATGTCCTCCTCTGACACGTTCATCTTGAGTCCCACCTTCTTGTACGCATCAAGTGCCCCTCTCAGGAGAAGGCGAATCTGCTCCATCTTTCGCCTCTTCCAAGGATCATCCCATGCCTCTTTGTTAGCTATGAGCTGAGGGACTGTTGTGAGGAGTTCCTCGACTATCCTGAGACCGTTGGCCCTCAGGGTCGTTCCTGTCTCGGTCACCTCCACAACCGCATCGGCAAGCCCCTCCAAAACCTTCGCCTCTGTAGCCCCCCAACTGAACTCCACCTCCACCCTCACACCTCTGCTCGCGAAAATCCTCCTCGTGAAGTTGACGAGCTCCGTGGCCACCCTCTTCCCGTCTAGGTCTTCCAGTCTCTTGACGGGTGAATCCTCTGGGACCGCGAGCACCCATCGGGCGGGCCTCCTGCTCGTCTTGGAATACACTAGCTCCTCCAAGACGAGAACGTCGGAATTGTTCTCCAAGATCCAGTCCTTTCCAGTAAGGCCGAGATCCAGGACAGCTGTTTCCACGTATCTCGAGATCTCCTGAGCCCTTATGAGATAGCAGGAGATCTCATCATCGTCTATGCTGGGAAAATAACTGCGGTCTGGCAGTCTTATGTTCCAGCCAGCCCTCTTGAAGAGTTCTATGGTGGACTCCTGAAGGCTTCCCTTGGGTATGCCCAGTCTCAGTTTGTTCATTCCGGCTGTCCTCCTCACCACAAAAAAACCACCTTTGGCCAAGGTGGCAGTGGGCTATAGCACAAGAGCTCGTCATTTTTCACGATTTACTTTTTACCCCCCGTGAGAAGGCATGTCAAGGGAGATGAAGAAAGGCGCTCTCCGGGTCCCGAAAGCCCACATCTTCCTCGTTCTCATGGTCTATCCATGGTCGTAGGGAAGGTCTCTCGGTCGTGGAGGGCCAGACTGGGGTGAAAAGCGGCGGATAGCTCCCCATTGTTGGGAGTGATTCGGGGGGAGGCATCCGGGGGATGACCTGGGGATCCGATTCCTTCAGCGGATGAGATAGGGGAAGAGGAGCTCTATGCAGCCTGCCGGGCATTCTGCCTGGCACACTCCGCAATACCAGCAGTCATCCGGGTATTTCTCGAAAGGCCGGCCATCCTGATCCTGCTCCAGCACATCCCCGGGACAGTGCTCCACACACGCCCCGCATCGCAAGCAAAGTTCCTCGTCAATGCGCAGGTTCACGGCCTCTCCTTTCTCGCTACCGGTCCTCCAGGCCCTGGGGAGAGAATCACCCTCGTCTTCCACTCCAGGTCATCCCTTTGGGGAAAATCCACCCTGTAATGGTATAGTCCGAAGCGGCTTTCCGTCCTGTACAAGGACGCAAGCGCCGCCATGCGGGCACAGAAGAGGCCCGCCTTTGCCTCCATCACCTTCATGATCTCGTGGGGATCCCTGGCCGGGAGATCCTCCTGATCCTGGACCATGCTCTCCGTCTCCCTTAGAAACCTGGTCAACTTCGCCCCCGACTTGGGCGGAGCCACGTACTCGTTCACCAGTCTCCTGAACTTGTACTCGAACTCCTTTACCGTGGCCCCCAGAGCTCCCCTCTTGTGGCGGGCTAAAGTCTCTTCCATGCAGGCCAGGCTTTCTCCCAGCTCTGGCCTCCATGGCCTAAGCTCCCTCCGGGATGCCACTCTCTCTGCGACCACTTCACCCATCACCATTGCCCCTACCAGGAAACCGTATGGGTTTGCCAGACAGTCCCCTGCTGCGTAAAGTCCTCTGATCCTAGTTTCCCCGAAGGCGTCAGCCACGAATCCCGCAAGCCCGTGGCCACCGCAAAGGTAAACCTCGCTCATGACGACTTCCACCGGATCTCGTCTCAGGTCGAGGCCCTTTCTAGCGAAGTAATCCCTCATGGTTGGCCGCTCGGTCTCGAAAATTCCCTCTTCTATGAGGCGAATGGTCTCCTCAGGCAGGTGGGTGCAGGAAAATGCCACGGGCCCCCTCCCGGAACGAAGCTCCTCCCAAATGGCCTGCGCCCTGACACCTGCAGGGGCCCTCTCCATTCGGACAGGGTCGTATCGCTCCATGAAGCGTTCCCCCAGCCCGTTGACAAGCCAGGCTCCGTGCCTGATGAAGGTGGACAACCCTGGCCCATTGAAGTCTCTGGTCATAGGGGAAGTGGCCGTATATTCGAATCCAGTGAGCTCGGCCCCCGCCTGGAATCCCATCCTCCATGCCTCTCCGTTGCACCACGGGCAATCGAAGGTGCCGTGCAAATAACCCGTGTTGGGAAGCCCAATGCGGGCAGCTCCACCCATGGCCAAGAGCACTGCAGGCGCTGTAAAGGCCCGTAGGGATCCCTTTTTCAAATCCAGTGCTATAGCCCCTGCCACATGGTCTCCCTCCCGGAGGAGGGTTAAGGCCACGTGTCTGTTGTACACCCTGGCTTGTGTGCTAGCAACTCTCCTGGCTAGGATCTTCTTGAGATCCCCCCTCATCTCCACCAGAAATCTGCCTTTGGGGTGAAAGGAGCCCACCATGTAGCGCCCATGGGAGTCCCTGGGGAATTCACACCCCCAAGCCTCCAGTCTCTGAAGCAGGCTGAAGGATCTCTCCGCTATTACCCTGCTTATGGTGGGCTCCAGGACCCCATCAGCCACAATCTCCACGGCCTCCAGGTACTCATCCACGCTGCCCACCCCTGGGATCACAACGTTGTTGAGGGCGTCCATGCCTCGCCCCGCTGCCCCGGATCTGGAGATCTCGGCCTTTTCCACGAGGACAACCCTCATGGATGGGGCCAGCTCGGCTGCCCGGATGGCTGCCATGCAACCAGCAGCTCCACCACCCAAAATCAAAAAGTCCGCCCCGACCACCTCGATATTACCCATCGAAGTCCCTCCGCCTTGGACTCCCAGCCTACGCTTCTTCCTCCTTGAAGGCCTTGTCCCGGCCCTTGCGGATCGCAGGGAGCGCCATCACCACAAGAAGCCCCACCGCCAGGAGGAGAAACGCCAAGGACATGGGCCTCGTGATGAGAACCAGTGGATCCCCCCTGGAGATGAGCATCGCCCTTCTCAGGTTCTCCTCCATCATGGGGCCCAACACAAACCCCAGGATCAGCGGTGCAGGCTCGCAATCCAGCCTGAGGAAAACGTAGCCCAGAAGGCCAAGGAGTGCCGTGAGTCCCACATCGAACGTGTTATTGTTCACAGCATATATTCCAACGCAACAGAAAAGCAAAATAGCAGGGTAGAGGAATCTGTAAGGCACTGAGAGAACCCTTACCCAGATGCCAATGAGGGGTAGGTTGAGGACCAGGAGCATGAGATTCCCCACCCACATGGAGGCTATGACCCCCCAGAAAAGGGAGGGGTTGGAGCTTATGACCCTGGGGCCTGGCTGGATGCCATGGATCATCATGGCCCCTGCCATCATGGCCAGCACCACATTGGATGGGATCCCCAAGGTGAGAAGAGGCACGAAGGATGTCTGGGCAGCCGCATTATTGGCTGACTCGGGAGCCGCCACCCCGCGAATATTTCCCTTGCCGAAGCTCTCCGGCTCTTTGGAGCTTTTCTTCTCGAGCATGTAGGCTGTGAAGGACCCGAGAATAGCCCCTCCCCCTGGAAGAATCCCCATAAGGGAGCCGCAAATAGTGCCCCGGAAAATAGCGGGGAGAGAATCCCTGATATCCTGACGGGTCAACCAGAAACCGGCTAGCTTCTGCTTCAGAATCTCCCTCTTCTCCTCCTTCTCCAAGCTCGAGAGGATCTGGGAGATACCGAAAAGACCCATTGCCAAGGGCACAAACCCAATTCCATCTGCCAGCTCGGGCAAATGAAAAGAGAATCTCTGGATACCACTTGTGACATCCGTCCCTACCATACCGAGGAGAAGTCCAAGGAGGATCATGCCCACCGCCTTGAGCACGGAGCCCGAGGCCAGTACAACGGAGCCTACCAAGCCGAAAACCATGAGGGAGAAATACTCGGCAGGTCCGAAACTGACAGCTAGGCCGGCCAGCGGAGCCGCCAGTATCGCGAGAACAAGGGTGGAGAAACACCCTGCCACGAAAGATCCCCAAGCGGCCACTGCCAGGGCGGTCCCAGCCCTGCCCTGTCTTGCCATTTGGTACCCATCCAAGCACGTGACCACGGATGAGGCCTCCCCTGGAAGGTTCACGAGGATGGAAGTGGTGGAACCGCCATATTGGGCTCCATAATATATTCCGGCCAACATGATGAGGGCCGAGACAGGGGGCAGCGCGAAGGTAGTGGGGAGGAGGATGGCCAGTGTCTGCACCGGGCCTATACCCGGAAGGACTCCTATCAGGGTGCCGATAACGGCTCCAAGGAAACAGTAGAAAAGATTCTCCGGGGAGGTCACGGTCTGAAAACCCAAAGCCAAGTTTGCGAAAAGCTCCAAGGCACCGTCTCCTAACCCTTATCGCCCATTGGCTAAGACCAATCCGTCATTTGCTTCCCCAAGGCAAGGGGCCCTTTTCTCCGTGTAGCGAAGCGAGAAAGAGTCATCGAGTTTCAGGAAGTCTAACCACCCCTCACAGACAAAGAAGGCCAGACTGCCAAGGGCATGCCCAGAGCGTAAACAAAAAGAGCGATGACGAGCATCGATAGCACTGCCGCTATCGCTAGGGACTCCCTGGGGCGCCACTTCCTGTGGGCCATACTGGAGATGAACACGAGGATGAAACTCGGCAAGAGGAGCCCCATAGGCCTCAAGAGCAACCCGAAGAGAAACACGCTACCCAAAACCAGGACCAATGGCCGAAGCCGCAGGCCGGGTGTGCTTTCGGCCTTGAGGGCACCGGAAGCCCTGAGGGACCGCAAGGATAAAACCAGACCCACTGCGGCCAAAGAGAGACTCACCAAAAATGGGAAATAGCCAGGCCCCATCCTGGCTGCGGTCCCCATTTGGTAGCTAGGAGAAAGAAGGATCCCAGCGACCCCGAAACCGAGAAAGAGCATCCCGGACCCCAGATCTCTTTTCTCTCGCACCTTCATGGCTCTGACTCGAACAGGCCAGCACTCGACACCATACGGAGCAATGGTGTCAGGCGCTCAAGCCTATTGCCCTGGCTCGCTTGTCCATCTCTGGAGATTGACCGAGACCTCATGGGCCTTTCACAAAGGGATGATCTCACTCGGGCTTGAAGCCAGAGGCCTGGATCACAGGCACCCACCGTTTCCTGTCTTCCTCGATGATCCTCGCGAACTCTTCTGGGGTCGTGCCCGTTGGATCGACTCCCAGCTCCCTGATCCTGGAAGCCACATCCGGGCTCCTGATGGCCTCCATCACGGCCTTGCTCAGACGATCCACCACCTCCCTGGGCGTTTTGGCCGGAACCACCAAGCCGTTCCAGCCCACTCCCTGAATCTCAGGGAACCCCATTTCCAAGAAGGTGGGGATCTCAGGATGCTTCCTCGTGGTCCCGGCTGTGGCCAAAATTCTCAGTTTTTCCGGATGATGGGGGGCGTGCGCCTCGTACGTGTCTATTCCAACTGGGATCTGGCCTCCTATCAGGGCCGTGACAAGAGGAGCCGAGCCATTGTAAGGGACATGCACCAGTTCCACGCCTGCGTACCTGCTCACCATCAGGCCGAAGAAATGAGGCAGGCTTCCTGCCGCAGGGGAACCGAAGTTGGCCTCTTTCGGGTGGTCTTTGAGCCACTTGAGAAGTTCCTTGAAATCTTTGGCTGGGGAGTTAGCGGGGACCGAGAGCACGAAATTGTACACCGTTATCTGGGAAAGCGGTTGGAAGTCCCTGTCTGGGTCGTAACCCAGCTTTGGATAGACCACTGGGTTCACGACGAATAGGGCCGGATTCACCACGAGCATGGAGCTCCCGTCAGGTGGTAGGCCTTTGGCGTACTCCGTTCCGACCCTTCCGCCTGCTCCTGGTTTATTCTCGACTATCACTGGTCTGGCCAGGAGGGTCTTGAGTTTCTCTGCCAAGATCCTAGCTACGACATCCGACCCCCCTCCTGCCGGATACGGCACAACGATTTTGATAGTCTCTCCCGAGGACTGCGCCTGAACCCAGGAGCCCCCCAAACAGACGATGGCCACGAGAGCAGAGCCTAAAACCCGAAGCCCAAGATGCCTCGACATCGCATTCATCCCTCACCCCCTGAACGGTTCTCATTGTTTTTTTGCCTATGGATTTCCGTTGAGCAATGCCTGCACGAAGCCCGAGGAGATGGTATAGACTGCAATACCACCTGTCAAGGCGGTGGGCTGATCACATCGAGGGGTGGCGAAGCCAAAGAAGGCTTTTGTGCCCTCGCTTTAGAGGTTCACAAACTGGTGGGGATAAGACCTGTTCCTCCTGGGAAGGAGTCATTCCCCGTTATTGCTCGAGATCTCATGAGCCGAGTCTTGGTCGTCTTTTCTCTGGAGACTATAATGGGCCCATTTGAGACCGCATGCCATGGGCCGAAAGGGACCGGTAAAGACAAGTGGCTCGTAGGCCTTCACAGGTTCACCTTGAACGTGTTCCACAGGTGGAGTTTCTTCGTTGTGTCGCAGTGGCCGGGGTGTTCCTCTTCCATGCCTGGAGCGCTATGCCCGAGATCGCGCAGTCAGACCAATTTGGTTACCTACTGGCCAAGGTTTCTTCTTTGGGGCACCTCGGCGTTGTGATCTTCAACATTGTCACGGGCTTGGTGCTCTCTCTTCCTCACCTTGGGCCAAAGAAGGCCGATGTGCCAAATTACCTGGCCTTCCTACGAAGGAGGTTCCTCAGGATCCTGCCCCATTATTGGATCGCCCTTGTCTTCTGGAGCCTGCTCCTCCTGGGTTCGTCTTCTCGCCTTTATGGCCTGTCCGTCCCATTTCTCGCACACCTCTTTCTCGTTCACACTCTTTCGCCCGCCACCTTTTTCTCCATTGTGCCAGCGTACTGGTGGCTTGGCCTCCTAGCGCAGTTCTATGTGATCTTCCCTCTTTTTTTGCGACTGTTTCAGAGGTGGGCTGCGACGAGGTGTCTCGTCGTCATAAGTTTGGTCTGCTGGGGCACCTGGTTCACCATCCGACAGTTGTCCCTCCGCGAGCCAGGAGGGTTGCTGGCTCAGCTGGATTACCTCCTTTACTTCAACATCCCATGGAGGCTTCCTGAATTCGCAGCCGGCATGTGGCTCGCCTCGGCATGGTCCGACCTCGGGGAGCTCGCTGGAGCTGAGAGGGACAAGCCCGCCTTGAGATCGCGTTTCTCAGGAAGGTTCCTCATCCTCTCGGCCCTCATCCTAGCGGTTGTGGGTTTCTGGGTGCCGCGGGGCGAACTTCCCCTTTACCACCCCTACCTCTCAGCCTGGTGCCTCCTTCTCGTGATAGCGGTTCTGAGATCCCGTGTTGCAGCGACTTTGGGAAGCCGCTCGTGGATCAGAGGGCTGGGGAAGACCTCCTACAGCATCTACTTGCTCCATCAGCCGGTTTTGACTTACGGAACCATGGCTTTCGGGATATTGGGCCTCACGATACGGTTTTGGCCCTTGGTCTTGGTCTCAATGGCTACTGTCACAGTTGCCCTCTCTTTGGGCCTGGATCTCTTGGTGAAGATGGCCTGGGGCCGAGGTTGATGGCAGGGACAAGTGGTATCTTGGCCCTCAAAGGCGGGCTCGGAATGGCCTTACGGGAATTCCCGGGTCTCGCTGCTACTCCGTACCTCGCAGCCCAGCTTCGCCTTTTACGAGGCCTAGGATCCCAGATGGTTTCTGAGTAGGAGCTGGGGAGCATCTTCCTCTGGGGATTTTCCGGGGCATATTGACACGGAGAGACGATCACCCGTATAATCCCGGCAATTTGAAAGGAAAAAAAACGCCTTCATTGGGGAAGGCAAAATTCCAAATAGATGGAGCGAGGAGGTGGACTATGCCGCTGGATCCGACGAAGTACCCTGACTGGCAGATTGCGGAGGAAGCAGAGAAGCACATGAAGCCAATTGTGCAGATTGCGGAGGAGCTCGGCATCACCAAGGACGAGCTTCTACCCCACGGGCACTACATAGCCAAGGTGGACTATCAGAGGGTGCTCAATAGGCTGAAGGACAGGCCCGATGGCAAATTCATAGACGTGACGGCCATAACGCCAACTCCCCTCGGTGAAGGCAAATCCACGACAACCATCGGACTCCTTCAGGGGCTGGGCAAAAGGGGAAAGAAAGTCACTGCAGCCATCAGGCAGCCCTCTGGGGGGCCTACAATGAACATCAAAGGGTCCGCTGCTGGAGGCGGGCTCTCCCAGGTGATTCCCCTCACGGAGTTCTCCCTTGGCCTCACGGGCGACATAAATGCCGTGACCAACGCCCACAACCTGGCCATGGTCGCCCTCACAGCTAGGATGCAACATGAGGCCAACTACACAGACGAGCAGCTGGCCCAGAGGGGCCTCAAGAGGCTGGATATAGATCCCAAGAATGTGGAAATGGGATGGGTGATAGATTTCTGCGCCCAGGCTCTGAGGAACATCATAATAGGCCTCGGAGGAAAGATGGACGGGGTGGTGATGCAGTCCAAGTTCGGGATTTCGGTCTCCTCCGAGGTGATGGCCATCCTGGCCATTTTCACGGATTTGGCTGACTTCAGGAAGCGCATGGGCCAGATAGTTGTGGCCTATGACAAGAGGGGCAACCCCATCACCACTGAGGATCTGGAAGTGGCAGGTGCCATGACGGCGTGGATGAGGGAGGCCTTGAATCCCAATCTTCTCCAGTCCCTGGAAGGGCAGGGGGTCTTCGTTCACGCAGGGCCCTTCGCCAACATAGCTGTTGGGCAATCATCGGTGGTTGCGGACAAGATAGCCCTCAAGCTCGCAGACTATCACATTACCGAGTCGGGCTTCGGTGCTGACATTGGTTTCGAGAAATTCTGGAATGTCAAGTGCCGATATTCGGGGAACATCCCCAATGTGGCAGTGATAACCGCCACAATCAGGGCCCTCAAGAGCCATGGGGTGAGCGCTGGTGCTCCCCTCGTGATCCCAGGGAAGCCAATACCCAAGGAGCTCTTCGAGGAAAACCTCAAGTGGCTGGAAGCTGGCATGGCCAATGTGATTCACCACATAAACACGGTGAAGAAGGCTGGAATCAACCCGGTCGTGTGCATCAATGTCTTCCACACGGACACCCAGGAAGAGATAAAGCTCACCAAGAAGATGTGCGAGGAAGCGGGCGCCAGGGTTGCTGTTTCGAGACATTGGCAGTACGGTGGCGAGGGAGCTTTGGAGCTTGCGGATGCTGTCCTCGATGCCTGCGAGGACAAGGTCCAGTTCAAGTTCCTGTACGACCTGGACACTCCCCTCAGAAAACGCATCGAGCTCATAGCCAAAGAGGTCTACGGTGCGGATGGGGTGAGCTATTCACCAGAGGCTGCGGCCAAGGCAGATAGGTTCGAGAAAGATCCCAAATTCAAGGAGTTTGCCACCATGATGGTGAAGACCCACCTGTCCCTCTCCCACGATCCGAACCTCAAGGGAGTCCCCAAGGGATGGACCCTCCACATAAGGGACTTCCTCACCTACGGAGGGGCGAGGTTCATATGCCCTGTGGCAGGAAACATAAGCCTCATGCCAGGGACGAGCTCCGACCCAGCCTTCAGGAGAGTGGACGTGGATGTGGAGACAGGAAGGGTCAGGGGGCTCTTCTGAGAATAGAATATGGGGAGGGGGCCTCGGGCCCCCTCTTTTGTTTGTGGTGTGAGCAACTAGCTACTTCTCTTTCCCCCTGGGAAGGGTGACCTCCAGTATCACCTCTCCAGGCTCAGGGCCTGACTCCACCCTAACCAATGCCCCGTGGCCGAAAAGGATGTTTCTGGCCACTGGAAGCTCCAGAAGCGCCTGATCTGGCGACTCCTGGGCTAGAAAGGGATAGAAGTAATGCTCCAGGTCGTCTGCTGCCAGATGAGGGGCTTTGTAGGTCAGCCTGATTGTCACCCTGGTATCCTCCTCTCGTATCCTGAAGCGCAGGGGGGTCCCCCTCTCCATGCGGAAGAGAGTGTGGCGGATGAGTATCTCTAGGGCCTTACCGAAGCTCTTGGGATCCAGGTCCACTGGAGGAAGCCCATCTTGGATCTCCCAGAAGATATCGGAGCCCCGATGCTGAAATTCTGGCCTCAAGTCCTCCAGAATATCCTTGGCTAGAGATGCCAGATCCCTCGGCTCGGGTTCCACATCCACTGGCTGTATGTAGGCCAAGATCATCTCGAGCATGGCCTCTAGCCGCTCGACATCCCGCAACATGGCGTTTGCCAGAGAAAGGCATGGGTTCGCGGGATCCAAGGTCTTGATGAGCCTCCTGCAAAGGCCACCTATGGAGGTGAGGGGATTTCTCAGTTCGTGAGCTAGCCTGGAGGAGATCTCCGCCAGGGTTTTGAGCTCCTCGGCCTGGAGGCTCATTTCCTGGAGCCTCCTCTGGAGGGTCATGTCCAGAAGTATTCCCTCCACGAGCACCTTCCGGCCCTCTTCCTCCACAATCCTATTGGCCTGCTCTCTGACGAAAAGACTCCTTCCATCTGGCAGGATCACCCTGTATTCGGCCTCCCAACCCTTTTCCATCTCCATAGCCTCGCGAAAAGAGGCCAGGAGTTTCTCCCTCTCCTCGGAAGCCACGAAGGAATCCCACCCATCTGGTCTTTGGAGAAGCTCCTCTGCCTGAACTCCCAGCATGGTGTTGCAAAAAGAGCTCACGAAGATGAGCTTGCGCTCCGGGGTCATCTGATAGACGACCAGGGGAAGCCTCTCCAACAACTTTCTGTACCTCTCCTCAGAGGCCCGAAGCTCTCTGGTTCTCCTCTCGACCTCCTTCTCCAGGTTCCTGGCATAGTCCTTGGTCCTCTCCCTCGATGCTTCGAGATACCCCACCATGCTATTGAGTGCCCTGGCCAACCTCCCCAATTCGCTCCGGCCCCTGAAGCCGATCTGGATCCTCTCACCCGATGCCACCCTCTGAGCCAGTTCCACCATCTGCCTGATGGGACCCAGAAATCCCCGGACTACAACCCAGATCACCAGAGCAGAGGCCACAAGTCCGATGAGCTCCATGAGGAGCATCTTCCTCAGGTTGTCCATGAGGTAAACGGTTACTGGCTCCCTCGACACCCTGATGCTCACGATAGCGGAAGCCTCATCCAGTGGCCCTTGGACAGGTGCCAGTATCTCCGAGACCTCTTTGTCCTCGGGAAGAGGGACTCTGAGCAGGGGCGAGGGTCCTTTGAGGATCGCCTTCGCCTCTCTCTCGTCCATGGGAGGGGGATTTGCCAAGGAGGTCGCCATGACTCGGGGCCCATCCAGGAGACCATAGATGGTGATCTCGCAACGGTGTTCCTCCTTCAACCTTTGGAGGAACTCTGCACCTACGGATACTCCCACCTCCAGGGAGCCCAGAATGGCTCCACCCTCCTTGACTGGCACAACACCCCTCATGGAGAATCCGGAAATCCCCCACCAGGGGCCTCCAGTTGGCACTCCCTCCCGCAGGACATGAAGTACATCTGGCCTCGTCTCCCGGAGGGAATCACCGTAAACCCTCGGGATATGCACCCTGAGAAAGGAGACCCCAGGCGGCAAATGAAGGTGAATCTGCGTCACGTTCCATTTCCTTTTGAGCTCCTTGTAGATGGGCCTCAGGTGCCCGAGGAGGGCTTTTCTGTCCTTTGCTCTGAGGGCCTCCCTCACATGGGGGTCGAGAGAAAGGGCCGTTGCCAGAGCGAGAGCCTGGTCCTTTTTGGCCTCCATCATGCTCTCGAAACTCTTGAGGATGCCGAGCAAAAGAGCCTTTTCATGCTCCTGGGCGAGTCTTCTATGGCTGAAATGGGAAAAGGCTATGAGGCCCGTAGTGCCGAAAAAGGAAAGGGCGATGAGGGGTATGAGAAGCCGCCACTTGAGGCTCATGTCCACGAGGCTCACCCAGTATCCTCCACAAGGGTTGCCTCACCTTATACCAAGACCCAACTGAGGTGGCAAGGTCCACCCATCAGGCGCCAGACGCCGAGAAATAAGACCTGTGGGCCCGCTTTTCGAATCGCAACTGTGGCCGAGAAATCTCCTATCCGAGGGGACACCCGCATCCCATCTCGGACAGACGAGGAGGGCCCGGGAGTTCAGCCCCATTTTGGACTTGACACCACAATATCTTGGGGTGTATATATCCCATCACACAATATCATCCTGACCAGTGGAGGTCGTAGAATGATCCATTCCATCGAGGAAGCGAGGCGTTTTTCGAGATTCGAGGATGATCCCACTGACATGGCCCTCTTTGTAAGGACCTCGAGCGAGGACATGAAGGGTTGGGATCGCAAGCGCATTGTGGAGGCCCTTTTGAGGGAGACGAAGGTGGATCCCCTCACAGCCGAGCAGATCAGCAAGGAGGTGGAAGAGCTGGTTATTCGCTCAGGGATCTCGATGGTCACGGCGCCCCTTGTGAGGGAGCTAGTGAACTCGAAGCTCATAGAGAGGGGGTTGGAAGAGGCGAGGAGAATGCACACCCGTTTGGGTGTTCCCCTTTACGATGTCGATCAGCTAATAATCCATCCCAACAGGGAGAATGCCAATGTCCCCCATGGGCCTGAGGCCACGAACCTCACCCTGGCGGAGAGGATAAAGAAAGAGTATGCCCTACTGAGCGTCTTCTCCCAGGATGTGGCTGACGCCCACATGAGGGGGGACATCCACCTCCACGATCTCGGATTCGTGGACAGGCCTTACTGTTCGGGGCAATCCCTGGAATATCTCAAGAAGTTCGGCCTGAATCTCCCCAACTCCCTGGCCATTGCCAAGCCCGCCAAACATCCTGAGGTCCTCCTGGCCCACATGGTGAAGTTTGCTGCGGCCCTCCAGAGCCACTTTGCAGGGGCCATAGGATGGGACGCGGTCAACCTTTTCTTCGCCCCCTACCTGAGGGGAATGAGCTCCAGAGAAATAGAGCAGCTGGCACAGATGCTGGTATTCGAGTTTTCCCAGCAGGCAGTTGCCAGAGGAGGTCAGGCCATCTTCACGGACATAAACCTTTACTGGGAGGTGCCTTCCCACTTCGAGAATGTGCCAGCAATAGGACCTGGAGGAGCATTCACTGGTTTCACCTATGGAGATTATCTCCCGGAGGCACAGAGGTTCGTTTGGGCCATCTTCGACGTCCTCAAAGAAGGCGATGCAATGGGCCGCCCCTTCTTTTTCCCAAAACCATTGGTCCACATGACCGAGAGATTCTTCACAACCCCTGGCCACGAGGATTTCCTGGCACACATATGCGAGGTGGCAGGGGAAAAGGGAAGCACTTACTTTGTCTTCGATCGTGGATCCACGGCCAAGATCTCCGAATGCTGCAGGCTGAGTTTCAGGCTAAAGGAGAACGACCTCAGGGACGCCAAAGAGCCATGGAAGATGAGATACTGCGCCATGCAGAATGTCACCTTGAACCTTCCGAGGATCGCGTACGAGGCCAAAGGCGACGACCATCGCCTCTTCTCCGAGATCACTCGAAGGATGGAGCTCGCGGCCAAGGCGCACATTCAGAAGAGGATCTTCATTGAGAGGCTTCTTTCCTTGGGGGAGAGTGGCCCCCTCGGGCTCCTCACCATGAAGAGGGACGGGGAGCCCTACCTGAGGCTCCACAGAGCGTCGTATCTAATAGGTATGGTTGGCCTGAATGAGCTGGTCCAGGCCCACTTGGGACAGGAGCTTCATGAATCCAAGGAAGCGTTGAGGTTCGGACTCAAGGTCATAGCCCACATGAAACTCATGGCGGACAAGCTGAGCCAGAAGCACAATATGAAATTCGTCCTGGAGCAAACCCCAGCTGAAAGCACGGCCTATAGGTTCGCAAAGCTTGACCTTGAGAATTACGACGGGGCGGCATTGTCCTGTGTGAAGGGCAATCCAGATTCCGGGGAGGTCTACTATACCAATTCCACCTACCTCAATGTCGGCGCTCCCATAAATCCCATAGATAGGGTGAGGTTAGAGGGGCTCTTCCATCCCATCATAGAGGCAGGGGCCTTGACCCACATCTGGTTGGGCGAGACCAGGCCATCCAAGGACTCTCTGGCAAATTTCGTGGTGAAGGTTTTCAGGTGGACCCAGAACGACCAGATAGCCTTCAGCCCCGAGTTCACAACCTGCCTGGAATGTGGGAGGACCCACAGGGGGCTGAGCGTCTCCTGTCCGAGATGTGGCTCTCCCAATGTGGAGGGCATGACGAGGATAACCGGGTACTTCAGCAAGATCTCGGGATGGAACAAGGGAAAGCTGGGAGAGCTCAAGGACAGGCACAGAAACGGAAAGCTCATCTGAAAAAGTGGTGAGCCCTGCAGAAAAGGGCAAGGCTTCAAAGGACAAGAATTTCGAGGAGGCCAAGCCATGACCCTCTTCATCAAAGAAGGATGCTCCAAATGCGAATACATAAAGAACAAGTTCGACCTGGAAGCCCTGGGGATTTCCATCGAGGTCCTGGGGCCTGAAAATCCCGATGCCCTAGCACATCTTGCATGGCATGGGCTTGTTGGGGTGGCTGAAAGCCATATGCCGATTCTAGTCCTGGACGATTCCAGTTACATAGTCGACGTCGTCCCCATAATTCGGCACCTAAATGGGATAGCCAGAGAGAGTTCATGAATGCTCGCTCCGGTTCCATCCCGATTGGAGATCTCCGATCGCGCAGGGAAAGATCCTGGGAGAAGAAAAGGGGTCTCGAGTGGCTGGAAGTGATCCCCGAGGCATAAAGGGCTTCATAGAGACCAGTTTCCTCGACTGGCCCGGGAGGATCTGCGCCGTCATATTCTTGGGAGGGTGCAATTTTCGCTGTCCATACTGTCACAACCCGGATCTGGTCCTCAAGCCAAACGATCTCCAGGACATACCCCTGGAGAGGATTCTCGAGAAGCTCGAGACCTTGAGGGGATGGTTGGATGGAGTGTGCGTGACAGGAGGCGAGCCAACTCTGAATCCGGATCTCCCGGTGATTCTGGGGAAGATTCGGGAAAGGGGATGGGAGATAAAGCTCGATACCAATGGGAGCAGGCCCCAAGTTTTGCGAGATCTTCGAGGAGAAGGTCTCCTCCAGGCGGTATCGCTGGATCTCAAGGCCCCTCTCCGCAAGGAGCCTTACAGGAGATGCACCGGGGTCGATGCCCCCCTGGAAGAGATAAGGGAGAGCCTCTCATTTCTCCTCAGGGGATTCGTGGATGTGGAATTCAGGACAACGGTCGTGCCAGGTCTTCTCACTGCTCAGGATTTGAGGGAGATAGCGGGGCTTCTCGCTCCGGAGTCGAGATACGTCCTTCAGGGGTTCAGGCCGAGGAAGACATTGGATCCGACATTCCAGAACCTAGCTCCCTTTCCCAGGGAATCCTTGGATGAGCTCCAGGAGATGGTGAAAAAGGAGCTTGGGGTTCACTCCCAAGGTGTTCGTCGAGAGAAAGAGGTCAGCTCCACTGGGCTCCCTCGGGCCTGAGGAGGAGGCTTGCCGATTCTATGTGGTAGGTCTGGGGGAACATATCGAGGGGCACGATCTCCTGAACCCTGAAGGGCGATTCCCTCTGGACAATGGCCATGTCCCTGGCCAAGGTGGCGGGATCGCAGGAAACGTAGATCACTCCTTTGGGATCGAGAAGCGGTATGGCCCCCATTATCTCCTTGGCCCCTGCCCTTGGAGGATCCAGCACAACTAGGTCAAACCTTTCACCCTTGGAGACCAGATCAGAGATGGCCTTTGCTGCCGAGTTCCTGATCCAGACGATATTTTCCGCACCGATCCTCCTTGAGTTCTCGAGCCCATTTTCCACCGCCCTCGGGTCCACCTCCACTGCCATGACCCTGGAGGCTATGGTGCTCAAGGGAATGCTCAGGTTTCCCATGCCTGCGTAAAGATCCAGGATACTTCTGGCCTCGAGCTTATGGGCCCAGGATAAGATGATATTCACGAGGATCTGGTTGACCTCTGGATTGACCTGGCTGAAGACCCCAGGCCAAACCTCGAGCGCCATCTCGCCATGACCCGGGAGATTCACGGTCATCCACACCCCCAAAGGGCCCCCTTCCCGGGCCCAAAGGGTCTCTACCCTTCCCCCTTCTGTCCTCCCCATGCATATGGACCTGAGCCCCTCTAACTCCCTGGCTGCCTCAGGGAATTTCCTCTCTCGAGGGGGAGTCTCGCGGCCCCTTCTCGCCAGAAAGAGAGTGAAGCCCCAACTGGAGTCATCACAGGCTATCTCCACCCGCGAGACCCTCCAAGGGAAAAACTCTCTGAGAAACCCCCCTAGGGGTTCCAGGACGTCGTTTATTTTTTTCCTTGCGACCATGCAACTTTCGAGTGGGATCAATTCCTCGCTTCCCCTCCTCGAAAAACCCACCCTCGGCCCTCGATCCCAGACTACCCTGAGATCCAGCCGGCACCTGTAGCCGAACTCTTCTTCTCCAAAGAGGATTCCCCCAATCTTTTCCCTTGCCACCCTGGATCCCGATTCCATCATCTCCGAGAAGATCTTTTCCTTCTCCCTCCTCTGATAGGAGATCTCCAGATGCTGCAACTGGCAGCCGCCACAAGAGCCGAAATACTTGCATGGAGGCTCTCTTCGCCAAGGTGAAGGGTTGAGCAATCTCAAGATTCGGCCCTCGTCATAGCTTCTGTGGGATTCGATTATCTCCACCTCCAGCTCGTCTCCTGGGGCCGAAAGGGGAACCATCACCACCTTCCCCTGGTGGCGGCCTATGCCTACCCCTCTATGGCCCAGGGTTTCGACCACGAGTCTCAGGATGCGGCTCACTCGACCCTTTCCTCCGAGAGGGTTCTCACACCTTGCTATAATGCTATTGCCATCCAAGATTGTGAAGAGGTGGCTGGGACGATTCCCTTCTTGAGGCCGCATCCCATCCCACCTTGCCACAGCCAGGAGCGAGGTGGGATAATCGGTCCCCGAGATCGAGAGATCAGGGACCCGAGAACTCATCCAGCCCTTTTGGGGGTAAAGGGAGTGGAAGACAAGGACCCCTCCACAATGAGAGGTTCTGTGGCCCTGAGACTGGAGCCAGGGGGAAGGGCAGTACTAGCCCTGCGAGGGCATTTCCTCCTGGATGGGGGAGTTCCGTCCCATGAGGAGGTAGCGAGAGATCTAAAGGACCTCAAGGGAATAAGCTCCGTGGGCTTTGACTGTGGGGAGCTTGGGAAATGGGATAGTTCCCTCCTCGCCTTTGTCCTGAGACTGGAAGGGGAGCTCGGCGGTTCTGGAATCGTTGTGGAAAGGAGCGGGCTTCCCAAGGGAGCCAAAAGGTTACTGGATCTGGCTGCATCCTCTCCCAGAGGCCAGGCGAGAGAGAGGGAGAGAGGGTCATTGTTTTTGAGAACTGGACAGTGGGCTTCATCCCAGATGATCAAGTCGTGGGATGTGGTGGGCTTCCTGGGAGAGGTTTCTTGGAGCATGGGAAGGCTCGTTACGGGAAGGGCCAGGTTCAGGGGCTCGGATCTCCTCCATGTGATGCACAGATGTGGGGTGGATGCACTGCCCATTGTCTCCCTCATAAGCTTCCTAGTGGGGCTTATCTTGGCATTCGTGGGAGCTGTACAGCTCAGGGTCTTCGGGGCCCAGATCTTCGTTGCCGCCCTCGTGGGAATAGGGATGGTGAGGGTTCTAGGGGCCATAATGACAGGAATAATAATGGCTGGCAGGACTGGGGCTGCCTTTGCCGCAGAGCTGGGCACAATGGAGCTCAACGAGGAGATAGATGCCCTTCGCACCTTAGGGATACCGCCTGTGGAATTCTTGGTCCTTCCGAGGATGGTCGGCCTGAGCTTGATGATGCCCCTCCTTTGCGTGTACTCGGATCTCCTGGGAATTCTGGGTGGTCTCAGTGTCGGGGTCGTGATGCTGGACATCAACATTCAGGAGTACTTGCGGATGACGCGAGAAGCTGTGAGGCCCTCTTACTTCTGGATAGGGGTATTCCACAGCTTTGTCTTCGGGGTGCTCGTGGCCATCACTGGTTGCTTCCACGGGATGAGAGCTGGAAGGAGCGCTTCCTCAGTGGGCCAAGCTGCGACCTCAGCCGTTGTGAGTGGCATAGTGAGCATAATAGTGGCCACAGCCGTAATAACCTATCTATGCCAGGTCCTCGGTCTTTGAAGAGGGAGATGGAAACTGCCGCCATAAAGATCGAGAATCTCACCATGGCATACGGCGACAATGTAATCCAGAGGGACCTCACCTTCGAGGTGCCAGAGGGTAAGGTCACGGTGATAATGGGAGGAAGCGGATGCGGCAAAAGCACGCTTCTCAGGCACATGCTGGGTCTCGTGGAGCCCAAAAAAGGACGCGTCCTTTACTGGGGAGAAGACTTCTGGGGGGCGGATGAGGCGAGAAGACTCTCCATAATGAGGAGGATCGGCGTGCTTTACCAGAGTGGGGCCCTGTGGAGCTCCATGACCCTCGCGGAGAATGTGGCTCTCCCTCTCAAGGAATTCACCCGACTCACCGAAAGGGAGATACAGGAGCTCGTCTCCCTCAAATTGGCCCTGGTGGGTCTCGCTGGCTTCGAGGACTTCTATCCAGCGGAGCTGAGTGGGGGAATGAGAAAGAGAGCAGCCCTGGCTAGGGCCATAGCCTTGGACCCTGAGATATTGTTCTTCGATGAGCCTTCGGCAGGCCTCGATCCCGTGAGTGCCAGGAGACTAGATGAGCTGATCCTGGAACTCAAGGAAAGTCTGGGAGCCACGATAGTGGTTGTGACCCACGAGCTTGCGAGCATCTTCGCTGTTGGTGACCACTCGGTCTTCCTCGACTCTGTGGAGAAGACCATAACAGCAATGGGTCCGCCCAAGGATCTTCTGGCCCACCCGCCAAACGAGAGGGTGAGGGAGTTCCTCACCCGGGGTGGATCCCTCAACTAGGAGGGTAGGGGATGAACCCTCTGAGATTCCGATACGTGAGGGGCGGTGGCCAAGATGGAGGAAAGGGCAAATGAGGGACGGAAGGAAGACCCTTCTCGGGATTTTCGTTCTCGGGGCCATGGCACTGTCCGTTGTGGCCATAGCTGTTCTGGGCTCGGGAGCCATGTTCGCCAAGACCCAGGAATTTGTCATGTTCTTCGATGGCTCAGTGAGCGGGCTCAACGTAGGAGCGCCAGTTGTGTTCAAGGGGGTGAGGATAGGGTCGGTCAAAGACATAAACCTGGTTCTGGACCCATCTGATCTTAGCCCCACGATCCCAGTTCTCGTTGAGCTCGACCCGAGCAAGATAGGAGGGATCAGAAGGAACGTCTCCCTTCAAGAGAACATGAAGACCTTGGTGGAGAGGGGACTGAGGGCACAGCTCGTGACCCAAAGCTTCGTGACCGGCCAGCTCATGATCTCCCTGGACTTTTTCCCTGACAGGCCCGCCCTTTACAGGGGGGACGGAACTGTGGCAGAGATCCCCACGATTCCCACAGTGATGCAGCAGCTTGCGAGGAAATTGGAGGATCTTCCTCTGGAAGAGATGGTGAACAAGATAGTCCAGAGCGTAAATGGCCTCGAGGCCCTCATCAACTCACCCGAACTGAGGGCGAGCCTCAAGGCCATGGAGAGGGCCCTGGAGGAGCTGGGCACACTGGCCCGAAACTTGAATCAAGAAGTGGGTCCCCTGGCCAAGACATTGAAGGACTCCATCAGGGAATACGGTACACTGGCCAGGAGGGCAGATGGTTACCTGGCCAACACTACTTCCGAGGCTTCCAAGACCTTGGAGAGGTTCCGAAAGGTGGCGGAAGAGCTGGACTCTCAGCTCAAGGCGGTGTCGGGCCCTGCCCAAAAGGCCCTTGAGGCCACGGAGCTAGCCATGGTGCAGGCTCGTACGACTATGGACGGTGCAGGGCACCTCCTTGACGAGAACTCCCCTCTGATCCAGAGACTCACGGTTGCCCTGGAAGAGATGGCCCTGGCCTCGAGGTCTCTGAGGAGTCTCGCCGAGTACCTGGAGAGGCACCCTGAGGCAATCCTCTACGGCAAAACCACTCCCAAAAGAGAGGTGGGGAGATGAGTTGGAAGGGAGTCTTGGTCGCTTTGCCTTGTGCCCTGGCCATCATGTTGGCGTCTTGCACCTCGAGCCCCAGCCCCAAGTTCTACGTCTTGGGCGTTGAATCCGCCGACTTCCAGAAGGAAGGGAGCTCCAAGTGTGTTGTCCTGGGTGTGGGGCCTGTTGAGATTCCATCCTATTTGGACAGGCAGGAAGTGGTCTTCAGGATCGGACCCAATGAGGTCCAGCCTTCGGACTTCCACAGATGGGCAGAGCCCATCCAGCAGGGGATAGCACGAGTGGTTGCTGACTCCATCAGCAAGGCCATGTGTGTGGCGAGGGTGGAATACTATCCCTGGAGAACTTACTTGAGTGTGGATTTTCAGGTTTCCATGAGGGTGAGGAGGTTCGAGGGATACCCTGGAAGGGAAGTGGAGCTCCTCATGGATTGGAGCCTCTTTGGGTCCAATGGAAAAAGGCCCATCAAGCAGGGTTCCATGGAATTGAGGGAGCCATGGCCTTCAACGAACCCTGAGGAGATGGTCTCGGCCCAAAGCAGGTTGCTGGATGTGGCAGGGAGACGCCTTGCTGAGGAGATACTCGCTTTCTCGAGATGAGGCCACGAGGGAGAGAGAGGGAGATGCACGAGAGCTTGAAGAAGATAGGGGAGTTCGGGTTCATAGGAAGGATAGCCCGGACGCCCCTTTTCAGACCTTCAGGAGTGATCCAGGGCATAGGAGATGACGCCTCTGTGTTCGAGCCACCCGAGGGAAAAGTCATGGTTCTGACCACCGACATGTTGGTGGAAGGGGTTCATTTTTCGGTGGGAGTGGGATTGGAGCTTGTGGGAAGAAAGAGCCTCGCTGTCAATCTGAGCGACATTGCGGCAATGGGAGCAGAGCCCCTCGATGCTTACGTGAGTATAGGTGTTTCCCAAGACATCACCCTCGCTGATCTCGAAGAGTTTTACAGAGGGCTTTGCCATGTGGCCAGAGAGCACCGAGTGAACATTCTGGGAGGAGATACAACGAGGAGTCCTGGTCCTCTCATCGTGAGCATTGCGGTCACAGGCTTTGCATCCAAAGAGGAGATAGTGCTGAGAGAGGGGGCATCACCAGGAGACCTCATATATGTGACGGGCTTTCTCGGGGATTCGGCAGCGGGACTGGACCTTTTGAGGAGAAAGAGGCCGTGGCCCGAGGAAAAGGCCTCAGCCCTCCTCAAGGCCCACTTAGATCCCAGGCCCCACATCGAGGAGGGACGATTCTTGGCCAAGAGTGGATGGGTGCGGGCAATGATGGATGTGAGCGACGGCGTTGCATCCGATTTGAGACATATCTGCGCTAGGAGCTCCGTGGGCGCTGTCCTGAGGGAGGAATGGATACCCATGTCCGGGGCCTTCCGAGAGTACTGTGAGCGTTTCTCATTGGACCCACTGGAGCTTGCCCTGGGAGGAGGGGAAGACTATTGCCTCTTGGCCGCCCTTTCCAGGGATGCACAGGGAAAGCTCGAGGAGGAGTTCGAGAGGAAATTCAAGAGGCCCATATGGAAGATAGGAGAGATCACATCCCAAAAGGACCTCCTCGTGATAAGGAAGGATGGAAGAACCATCTCTCTACCCGAGATGGGATGGGACTCCTTTCGGGATGACAGGTTTTGAGCCATCCATGGGGCCTCAACCCCGGATCTCAAGGGAACTCAGGCCCGAGCTTTGAGCCCCTATGGTCATCGAGAGGACCTGGGATCCGATACCTGTCCCGCCCGGTCGCTACCGCCTCGCCTGGGAGCAAGGGAAGGGCGGCAGCGAACGAAACACCCTGATCGAAGAGATCGCAGTCCAAGGGGGAGTTTGGTGGAGGTGGAGAGCTAGGGAGCACCGAGGATCACCTGATAGGGAGCGTGCCAGGCCTCTAGAGGTACTTTTCTTCCATGGCCTTTCGCGTTACACACCCCGACCATCCCTTGGCCCGGACTCACGGAGAACCACATGTAAGTCATAGGAGGGCCTGCTACAAGAAAAAGCGATACAGTTCTTTGATGCTCGGCAAGATCGTTCGCCAAGGATCAGTTGGGAGAAGGTAACGGCAATGAAAGGAAACGGAAAGCCAATATGGGTGAGTGGGCTTCTTTTATTCACAGTGACCGGTATTTGCTTTGGGGAAGAGGATAGACGAGGTTGCAAAGACCATTGTCGAGGAACAGGAGATGGCCCAGGAAGTGGTTGCGGATGCAAAGAGCATGCTGAGCGATATTGAGAGAAAAGGGAGTGCGTCTGTCTATGGAATCTATTTCGATTTTGACAAGGCAGATATAAAGCCTGAGTCCGAGCCTGCAATTAGGGAGATTGCGAAGCTTCTCAAGGACAATAGGACGTTGATGGTGTATGTGGTGGGCCACACGGATAATGTTGGGACTTTCGATTACAATCTCAAGCTGTCCAAGGCAAGGGCAGATGCGGTGGTGAGAGAGCTTGTCACGAAGTACGGGGTAGAGGCCAACAGGTTGAAGGCCCATGGAGTGGGTCCTCTCGCACCTGTCGCTTCCAATAGGACTGAGGAGGGGAGGGCGAAAAACAGGAGGGTGGAGGTCGTTGAACAGTGAGGCAGGATAGGGTATGGGAGGTCTAACCCAGCCCCTGAGGAGCGATGGTTTTCGGGGGGTCTTGGGCTGAGAAAGAAGGGAACAAAATCATTTGGGCTAGAGAGCGAGACCTGTGGCCTTTGATGAGAAGCCCCATATAGGGACTCCTAGCTCATCTGCCCGTGGCCTGCCTTGAAAGGAGAGCGAAATCTTGGGGCTTGTCAGTTGAGGGCCTGTGCGTGATCCTCGCCCCCCAGAATGCGGATCAAGACCCTCTCCAGGTTACCCCTGTGTGCTGGGCCCCTGTAAACGAGGAAATTGGGGCCTTCCTGGAGCATGAGATCCATGCCTTCGGAGAGGAAAACACATATGGGAGCGCTTGTCTTGGACTGGAGTGCCAGCAGGAACTTGGAGAGCCTTTCCCTCTCGACCCGCAACCACCTGAGGTCAACGAACACTGCCTGTGGATGCACCTTGGAGGCCATCTCCCATATTGGATCTCCCAAGGATGAGACGAGGAGATTGGGCCATATAGTTCCCAGAAGGGCCGAGAGGGTAGGAAGTCTCCTCGAGGGAGGCTCTATGGCCCAAATGGGCTCGGCATCTTCCATCTCCTCGTCATGGATGCCCGATTGTGTGAGACGGGAGCTAGTGGTTATCCCGAGGCTGTTCTTCCATTCTGCGACCTCTTTTACTGTCTGGTTGAGGATCTGGGAGAGGTTCTCCCTATCCAGCCTCAGGCTCTGGGCCAGCTCAGGGGGGATGGGGCTCAGGACTCCAGGCCCCCCTGAGCCCAGATCGAGCCATCGAGCCAATAGATTGGCAGCTTGCACCGTGCCGCAGAGCACCCTCTCCTGTTCCGGGAGTGCCAGATCCGAAGGCACTCCATGATGGTGCTCTATGGCCATCTGATGGAGTTCGGGAATCCTCCAATGTTCTGCCAGCATCCTCCCCACTCTGGTATGAGGCACACCGATGAGCTTGGCCTCCATCTCCACAGGGGGCTTTCTCTCAGCCTTGGCCCTGTGGAGCACATCCCACCAGAGCTCCTGAAAATATCCATCCAGAATGAGCTTGCCTATGTCATGGAGGAGCCCACCCATGAATGCCTCCTCCGGGTCCACTATGCCTGTTCGTTTGGCAATCTGTCTCGCCGCCACAGCACAGGCCAGATTGTGTTCCCAGAAGCTCCCTCGGTCCAAAATACCCTGCTCCGGGACCAGACTGTCCATTATCTTGAGGCCCAGGGCGAGATTTCTTATTTCAGCCAGACCGAGGAGCCTCACAGCGTGATGCACTGTTGTGACTGGCTCGGCTAATGCGAAAAGTGCCGAATTCACCAGTCTCAGGACCCTAGCGGCCAAGGCCGGGTCCAAGGATATCACTTCCGCAACCTCCTTGGTGGAAGACTCCTCCCTGTGAATGAGGTTCAGTATCCTTTGCACTACCCAGGGGAGGGCGGGAAGCTGGTCTATGAGCTGGGTTATGCTCTCTATTATCTCCTCGTCCACACCATCTGCGGGAAAATCCGCGGTCTCTATGCTTATGGAAGAGGTCTCTTCCAGTGACTCCTCCCTGGCGAGCCCCTTTATGAGCCTCTGAGCCTCGGCAAGAGTCTTGGGCCTCGCAACAATCCTAGCGACCTTCTCCACTTCTCTCATCTGGGAGGGACTGGTTTCCTCCTTCTCTATCATGAGAATGAGCTGTATCCAGGGATAGTGTTTGTGGACCCATAGGAGATGCTCGGCCCCGAGAGAGTTCGGCCCGGAACTGTGTGCCAGAACCGCCTCGGTGTCGTTTCTTCCTAGGAGGATCCTGAGATCCGACCTAGTCGAGGCAAAACTGACCACCGAGCCCAAATGAGCTGCTGCGCTCTTGAACAACCTCCTCACTGGTTCTTTGTCGGTCACGACCACTATGCGAGATTTTCCCATCGGGGCCTCCCGGCCTTCTTCAAGCAGCCCTACTCTTGAATATCTCTTCCAGCTTCTTGGATAGCACCTCCTCCGTGAAGGGCTTGACGATGTAATTGCTCACCCCTGCCTGTATGGCTGTGAGGATATTCTCCTTCTTGGCCTCTGCTGTCACCATGAGAAACGGGATGGTCTTGAGCTCCTCATCCGCCCGGACCGCTTTCAGAAGATCCAGGCCCGTCATCACCGGCATGTTCCAATCGCATATGATGAGCTGGTAAGAGGCTTGCTTTAGCATCTTCAGTGCAGACTGTCCGTCTTCTGCCTCGTCGATGTTTCTGTAGCCTAGCTTCTTCAAGATACCTCTGACTATTCTCCTCATGGTTGAGAAATCGTCCACGACCAATATCCTGGCATTGAGATCCGGCATCTCGCACTCCTCCCGTTTTCCGTTCTATTCTTTTTTTCGGTAAGCCTCACTTTTCGCATTTGAGACAAGCCTCCACGAAAAAGGGGCCGTCATCCGTATCAAAGGGAACGACTATCACTGGAAAATCCGTTATGTGGACTATCTTGTGGTCCTTTCCTGAGACTATCGATGGTATTGCCATCTCGAATGAATAGCCCTTGTTCTCCAGTTCAGCCCTGGCACCTCCGGAGATCATGTTGGTGATCTCGCCCACGGCATCTATGATGTCCTGCTCCAGGTCCTGAATGTCTTCTCCAAGCATGTTGGAGACTATCTTCTCAATGCATCCCCTGGAGAAGCTCACTGCGAATGAACCCTTGGCCTCTTTTCCAGCGAGCCCTATGATGCCCGTGACCTCTCCGTAGGAGCGGTTTCCGTTCTTGAGGTGGGGCTTTTGGGGCTTTGGGTTCACTCCTCCCATGGTGCTCAAGACATTTATGGTCGCGTTGATGAATGGGTTGATGAACTCTACATTCATTCCTACCTCCTCCAGATATTGTTTCTCAAGCAGCTCCCCTGCTTCCAATCCCTTCCTTTGGCTCTCCTGCCATCCTGAGGGCCTCTATCCCTATGGCCTCTATGGGGAGGACCTTCTCCGCTGCGCCCAACTCTATGGCCTCCCTGGGCATTCCGAAAACCACGCATGTCTCCTCGTCCTGGGCTATGGTTCGGGCTCCTGCCTGTCTCATGGCCAGGAGGCCTCGAGCCCCGTCTGCGCCCATCCCTGTTAGGAGCACCCCCACAGCATTGGGACCAGCTTCCCTGGCTACTGAGTGAAAAAGCACATCCACAGAGGGTCTCTGGTAGTGCACCCTAGGACCCATGCGAATCTGCACCATGTATCGCGCCCCGCTCCTCTGGAGAATCATGTGGAAATTTCCTGGAGCGATGAGGGCCTTCCCTGGGGTCACGAGCTCCCCATCAGAGGCCTCTGTCACCTTTATCTTGCAGATCTCGTCCAGCCTCTTGGCAAAGGCGGATGTGAATTGTGCCGGCATGTGCTGCACGATCACTATCCCTGGAGCATCCGGTGGCATTGGTTCCAGGACCCTCTTTATGGCCTCGGTCCCTCCCGTCGAGGCTCCTATGGCTATGACCTTGTCGGTCGTGAAACGGAGGCCTGTCAAGTCCTTGGATGCTGGTAGATCTCGGCCACCTGGGTGTTGTCTTCTGAGGCTGCCCTTGCTTTTTGCAGCCGCCACAACTTTCTCGATGAGGAGGTCTCCCAGCTCCTTGACCGAGTAAGAGGACCCTGGCTTGGGCACCACCTCCACAGCTCCTGCCTCCAATGCCTCCATGGCCAGCTGGCTCCCTTTGGGCGTGAGAGAGCTCACTATTATCACTGGAAGGGGATAGTAGCGCATGAGCTTCTTGAGGAAGGTTATCCCGTCCATCCTCGGCATCTCCACATCCAAGGTCACGACATCGGGCTCGAGCGCCACTATCTTGTCCCTCGCCACATAGGGATCCGGGGCAGTCCCCACCACTTCTATCCCTGAGGCCCTTGATAGCTCCTCGGAAAGGAGCTTCCTCACTATGGCCGAATCGTCCACGACCAGGACCCTTATGGGACCTCCTTGGGGGGAGCTACGGTTCTCTTCGTGCCTCTCCTCCACAGGTCTTGCCTCCTTTCACTGGCCTGTCCTCATCCATCTGATTTCCCCCAGGATCATGAGACCTTCGAGATCCAATGCCACTCCAGCGGATGGTTCCCAGCTCAGAGCTTCCTGGGCCTCTCTCGGAAGAGACATTCGGGTGGTTGCCTTGGGATCCAGCCGCTCCAGGAGTCCGCCCCCCACTATGTTGGTCACCTCAAGCAGAACATCCCTCACCTCCTCATCTCGCAGTTCCTCTCTCGGTCTTCCCAGGAAGGAGGATGCCATCTCACCTACCACCTCTTCGGGAAAATGAAGCCTCATGCGGCCCGTGAAATCTCCGCTGAAATCCAGCTCCGTCACGTGCCATTGGTGATACGGTGGCCTCTCGGGAGGGGCCGCCTTCACCGGAACGGGGCAAAGAAAACACATGGTCTCCAAGACCTCAGAAATCGCTTCCCTCAATGCTCGTAACGTTTCCACGGGCAAACTCCTTTCCCATGATTGTCTCCAGGACCTTCCTTATGGTCTCGGGTTGGAATGGTTTCTTCACATGAGCCTTGGCACCGAGGGATGCCGCCCTCGCCACTATCTCCTTGCGGGACTCGGTTGTGATCAGGACAACCGGGATCTTTCCCAACATATCGTCCTCCTTGAGCCTTTCCAAAAGCTCCATGCCGTCCATCCCTGGCATGTGGATGTCCGTCAGGATGACATCCACCCACTCCCTGGAGAGGATCTCCAGGGCCTCGATTCCGTCTGATGCCTCCATGCACTGGCTCACATCTGCCCCGGAAAGGAGCAATATCTTTTTGACCACAGATCTCATGGCCGCCGAGTCATCCACTATGAGAGCTCTTATTCCCATTTTCATGCCCTCCCTTCTGAGGGAAGGTTTAGAAGGCTCCTCGCCCTTTCCAATTCGCACCAAAAAGCTGACAAGCAGGCATCCAGCTTCTTGGGAGACCATCCCAAGGACTGGACAAGATCCTGGGAGGGACGACTCGCCAAACCCCTTGTCCCTGCACCTATACCCAGTTGCACGCACATGACATTTGCCAAATGGACCAAACACACAGCCAGGGGATCCCTTTCAGGGCTCACTGATTCGTGGTGCTTCAGGATCACCAGCACTATGCTCTGGGGTAGATTCCATCTCTGGGCAAGTTGCGCCCCGATTTGCGCATGATCCACCCCCAGAACAGCCCTCTCCGCCTCTATGGCCGATTGTCCCTCCTCGTCCACCATTCTGGATATCTCCCAATATTGCTCCCCCGCATATTCGTTGAGAACCAGCTTCCCCACATCGTGGAGGATGGCACCCGTGAAGACCGCGTGGTCCTCGGGAAAGTTGAGTTCCTTGAGAAGGCTCTGGGACAGAGTGGCACACGCCACAGAGTGATCCAGGAGCTCACCCCTCTCAAGACCATAGCCAGGAAGCGGGTCCTTGAGCAAATCCAGGGCACCGAAAGCCACAATCAACCTCATCATCGCCTGACTGCCGAGGATTATCATGGCCTGCTGGAGGGACTCCACCCTTCTCTTGAGGCCGAAGAGGGCTGAATTGCAGACCTGCAAGAGCCTCATGGTGATAACGGGATCGTATCTCACCACTTCCATGATCCTCGATGCCGGGATATCGGGATCCTCAAGGAGATGCAACACCTTCACCACCACCTGAGGAAACGGCCTTATCCTGTCCATGGTGTCGAGTATCTTGTCATTGAGGCTCATAGCTCCCTCATCTCCCTGCCTGGAGACTTGACAAGTGTCCGCCCCGTGGCAAGCTCGAGAAACACGGTTCTGTTGATCCTGCCCCCTACGTCCTCGGCATCCACCAGGACATTGTTCTTCCACAGGATCTTTCTAGCCATGGCATAGTTTCTCTTCCCTATGTTGAAATATCCCGAGTCATCGAGTACCTGAGCCCCTCCCACGAGCACTACCTTAGCCCTTCTTTTCTCCAGGCCGAGCCCGTACGCGGTCTTAAAGAGGAGGGGTATGCCCGTGTCCGCAAACATGGCAGGCTTCTCGGCCGCCTTGTGGGGATCCAGGGAGGAGTCGGGGAGCATGTAGTGGAGTATCCCCCCGACCCTGGCCTCAGGGTCATATATCACGACCCCGATGCAGCTTCCCAAGGAATAGGTTACGAGGACCTCGTTGATGTCATCGCTCACTTGCATTTCCGCAATGCCCACGATTCTCTGTCTCATGTCTACAGCTTCCTGTAGATGGCAGGTTTTATGTACCTGAGATTGGAGATGGCCCCGTTTATGCTCTCAGCGTGTCCCACCAGGAGATATCCGCCCCTGACCAGGGGTTCCACAACCCTCTCCAAGACACGGCGCTGGGTCTCCCTGTCGAAGTAGATGAGGACATTTCTGCAGAAGACAATGTCCACATCCTCGTCCAGAGGAGCCGGATCCAGGAGATTGTGCCTTTGAAAGACTACCCGCTGCCTCACCTCTCGCTTCACCTTCATGGTTCCATCCCAAGGGCCAGTCCCCTTGAGGAAAAACCTCCTCCTCAGCTCTTGGGGGACCTCCGAGATCTTCTCCATGGAGTAAATGCCTTTGGATGCCTTCTCCAGAGCCCTTGTGGAAATGTCGGTTGCCAGAACCCTGAGGTCCAGTTCCGGGATAGAGGAAAGATTCATCATGGCATGCATGACTATGGAATAGGGCTCCTCGCCCGTAGCGCAAGCTGCACTCCATATCCTGAGCCTGGGGCCCCTCACGCCCCTTGCCACTTGCTCCTTGAAGCCTGGGTAGAACTCCTCCTCGAGGAACTTGAAGTGAGCCTCTTCCCTGAAGAAGCGGCTCAAGTTCGTGGTTATGTGATCGAGCATCTTGATCAGCTCTTGGCCTGTGGGATCAGAGCACAGGTAGCGGTAGTAATCCCCGAAGCTACCGAAGCCGAGCTCCCTTATCCTCTTGGAAAGCCTCGCTCTCAAGAGCTCTCTTTTGCCCCTGTGGAGATTTATTCCGCAGGTCTCATAGACCAATTTGCTGAGTCTCGAGAATTCCTGGTCCGTGAGCTCCAGGGGAGAAAGACCAGATGTGACCTCCGCTTTCTGCATCCAGCCTCTCACCATGATCTCTTCCTCTCCTCCCTCCTCTTCCCCCTCGGGGAACATGCCCTCAAAAGTTAATATCGGATCCTTTTCCGGAAACTTTAGCCCCGAAATGCCCCTTCCATATCCGAGCCCGAGGGTACGGGTGAGCCAACCTCGATTGGTCTCCAAAGTCCTTGATTTTGGGGGCTTAAGCCCCAAAGGCCCGCTGGCTCCTTCCATATTCCCATTGGAGCCGAAACCAAATGAGAGACCGACAATTGGAGTCTCTTTGGCAAGGTCCGTGAGATAGCTCGCATCTCTCAGGTGGATTTGGGCGAAGCCACCCAGTTGACCAGATCCCCTCGAGTGGCTTATAATATCGATGAAAAGACTTCCATTAGCTCGGAGAGAAGATGGCACGGGTTACAATAGAGGATTGCGTGGTCCACATCCCCAATCGTTTCCTTTTGGTCCAGACAGCTGTAAAGAGGGCGAGGCAGATCATGGAG
>Ga0207433_10002157_pt1 | contig 40699 bp, 36 predicted proteins | sample YelNatPaOPGAMG01_FD_187559 | JGI IMG/M metagenome (GOLD analysis project Ga0207433, IMG submission 187559) | Hot spring thermophilic microbial communities from Obsidian Pool, Yellowstone National Park, USA - OP-RAMG-01 (SPAdes) (version 3) | ecosystem: Environmental > Aquatic > Thermal springs...
CTGACGTGGAACACATAGAAGGTATGTCCCCAGCGATTTCTATTGAACAGAGAAGCGCTGGCTCTAATCCACGTTCTACAGTAGGAACAGTTACAGAGATATACGATTATCTGCGGCTTTTGTTCAGTCGCATAGGAGTCCCTTACTGCTATAGATGTGGACGCAGGATAAAGCGGCAATCGCAGGATGAGGTCATAGACAGGATTTTAGAATATGGTTCAGGGACTTATATTTTAGTATTGGCGCCTGTTGTAAGAGGAAGGAAGGGCGAATATATTAAACTTTTGAAGGAGTTAAAACGTCAAGGGTTTACAAAGGTTCGCATAGACGGAAAAACCTATTCTTTAGACGATAATATAGACCTGGATAAGAATAAAAAACATCAGATAGAACTTATTATAGATAGATTGGTTGTAGAAAATAAAGATAGAGAACGACTGGCAGATTCTGTAGAGACCGCCTTAAAGATAGGAAATGGTTTGGTTTTAGTGGTGAAAGAGAAAGACGGTCATTCTGAATTATTCAGCGAATCGTATGCCTGTCCGAGATGCAATATCAGCTACGAGGAGATAGAGCCAAGGATTTTTTCTTTTAACAGCCCCTATGGCGCATGTCAGACATGCGCAGGCCTTGGGACCCGACTCGAGATAGACCCGGACCTTGTGATACCTGATAAGACAAGGCCGCTTAGAGAGGCGATAAAACCCTGGCGCATTGGGGGTAAAAGAATAGTGCTTCATTATAGAAGGTTGCTCAGGAGATTGGGCGAGGAATATGGTTTTGATATAGATACCCCATTTAATAAAATTTCTAAAGAAGTTAGAGATATAATACTTTATGGTTCTAGCGATGAATATTTTGGCTCGTTTGAAGGTGTGCTTCCCAATCTTTTAAGACGCCTCAAAGAGACAGAGAGTGATTTTATAAGGGAAGAGATAAATAAATATACCACCGAAAGTATATGTCCTGCCTGTAAAGGTAAAAGGTTAAGACCCGAAAGTCTTTCAATAAAGATAGAGGATATGTCAATAAGCGATGTAACAGCGCTTTCTATAAAAGAGGCAAAGAGATTTTTTTCTAACTTGAAACTTTCTACAATGGAACAGAGGATTGCCCACCAGATTTTGAAGGAGATACTCGAACGGCTTAATTTTATGGAGAATGTAGGCCTGGATTATCTTACGCTTGATAGACGCAGTTCCACGCTTTCAGGCGGAGAGGCACAGAGGATAAGGCTTGCTACACAGATAGGCGCTGGGCTTATAGGGGTGGTGTATATATTGGACGAGCCAAGTATAGGATTGCATCAAAGAGACAATGCAAAACTTTTAGATACGCTTAAGGCCCTGAGAGATATCGGTAATACCTTGATAGTTGTTGAACACGATGAGACTATTATAAGGGCAGCAGACCATATTATAGACCTTGGACCAGGTGCAGGGAAACATGGCGGATATGTGGTAGCAGAGGGGAGCGTGGAAGATATTATTAGATCGAAAGATTCCCTTACTGGAAAATACCTGCGCCGTGAATTAGAGATAAAGATGCCTGAGAAAAGGAGAAGGCTTTCCGGTAGATATCTTGTTATTAAAGGCGCAAGAGAACATAATCTGAAAAATATAGATGTAAAAATTCCACTTGGGGTTTTTGTTTGTGTAACAGGAGTATCTGGCTCTGGCAAGAGTACACTGGTAGACGATATCTTGTATCGTGCACTAGCGAAACATCTATATAGTTCCAGAATAAAACCAGGCCTCTATGACAGGATAGAAGGTTTAGAACAGATTGATAAGGTCGTAGTGGTGGACCAGAGTCCGATAGGCAGGACACCCCGTTCTAATCCAGCTACCTACACAGGTGTGTTTTCTTTTATAAGAGAGTTATTTTCAAAGGTTCCAGAGGCAAGGATGCGCGGATATGGACCAGGCCGTTTTAGTTTTAATGTCAAAGGCGGCAGATGTGAGGCGTGCGAGGGAGACGGCGTTAAAAAGATAGAGATGCATTTTTTGCCGGATGTATATGTAAGATGCGAGGTCTGCAATGGTAGACGATATAACCACGAGACATTGCAGGTGTTGTATAAAGGAAAATCTATTGCTGATGTTCTGGATATGACTGTAGAGGAGGCATTGGACCTTTTTAGAAACATACCGCGCATTTATCAAAAGTTAAAAATCCTGAACGATGTAGGGCTTGGTTATATTGAATTAGGCCAGTCTGCTACAACGCTTTCAGGCGGAGAGGCACAGAGGGTAAAACTTGCAACAGAATTAAGTAAGATCGGCACTGGTAAGACCCTTTACATATTAGACGAGCCCACTACAGGATTACATTTTGCCGATATAGATAAATTACTTAATGTGCTTCATGCCCTTGTAGATGCAAATAATACTGTCCTTGTAATAGAGCATAATCTTGATGTGATAAAATCCGCTGATTATATTATAGACCTTGGGCCAGGCGGAGGAGATAATGGAGGAGAAGTTGTAGCCTGTGGCACCCCGGAGGAAATTATCAAAGCGCAAAATTCTTTTACAGGGATATACCTGAAGCGTCATGTGTTATCTTTGAATAAAGGCATCTCGTAGTAGTAAATTCTCCATATACTACTCCACTCTTCAAGAAGGAACTCAGTCTTTAACCCTATCCTCATGATGAAACCCTAAAGGGTTAATTCCCCATATATTCGGGAATCCAGCCTTTAGGCCTGTGCAAAATGATGAAACCCTAAAGGGTTAATTCCCCGTAGTATAATAATAAAACCCTGCATTGCCTGCTTAGGCAAGATTTTTCTTGCATATAGATATATCTAATGATATATTTATTTCAAATATATGAAAGTGCTATCTGCTATAATAAATATATTAATTTTAATTATATTAATTATAGGTCTAAGCTGCCCTTTATATTCTCAAGAGATAGAAGATACAGATTTTATTTTTGCAAAGAAATCATTTCAGGATGGATTTTACGAGACAGCAGCTAAAAGCCTTGAGAAATTTATATCTGAAAAACCATCCAGCCCAAACATAATAGAGGCACGTTTATTATTAGGAGAGACCTATATCCATCTTGACAGGTTTAATGATGGTATCCTTCAGTTAGATATGGTCTTGGCATCTTCTCCTTCAGAGCCAATACTTACAGAGGCACTTTACTGGAAGGCCGAGATATTTTTTAAGACGCGTGATTTTGAAAAAGCGAGAGAACTTTATCGTAAGATAACGACAGACTTTCCTGCCTCCAGATATTCTATTTTTGCAGAATATTCTATTGCCTGGTCATTGTTTGAGGAACAAAAATACAATGAGGCACTTGATAGGTTTTCAAAATTTATATCTGGGCATAGGTCTTCGGACTTGACCAGAGACGCACTTTTTAAGATAGGCGAGACCCTGTATAGATTGAAGCGATATGATGAATCTATAAAAAAATTTTCAGAATTCCTGCTGGAAGAAAAGGATGATACGAAGATAAAAGACGCCTATTTTTATATAGGAGAAGATTATTATTATCTAGGAGACTATAAGAAGGCCATAGAATCGTATGATAGATGTAGCTCTAATAATCCTGATAAAGAAAAGACTATAGCAGGTCTCTATGGCAAGGGATGGAGTCTTATTAAGATTTCGCAATACGAGGATGCAGTAAAGGCATTCGAGAGCATAAAATCTTTAGACGATACCACCCCCTTGATGGACTCTGTGTTATATGGAGAGGCACAGGCATTTGCAAAGATGGAAAAATTTGATAGTGCCTTAAGATGCTATAATGAATTAATAGAAAAATTTCCAAAAAGCCGATGGCTTCCTGAGGCCTATCTGTCCAAGGGTGAGGCCCTGTACAGGCTGGGATTATATGATGATGCAGTCAAGGTTTTACAGAGCGGGATAGATATTTTCCCCAGAACTAAATACCTGGATGCATTTCATTATAATCTTGGATGGTCGTATTATAAACTTTCAAAATTTAATGAGGCCATTGAAGAGTTCGCTAAGGTTATAAAAGAGACCAATGATGATTTTTATCGAGTCTCTTCTTATTGCAGGCTTGGCGATGCATATCTAGGCTTAGGTGAAAGCAATAAGGCATTGGAGGCATATGATATGGTATTAAAGGAGTCGAGCGTTAATCCGGATGCTGTGTTTGGTTATGTTGATTATGCCCAGTACCAGATAGGGCGGATACTTTTAAATCTTGAGAGATATGAAGGCGCAATATTTGCATTTCAAAATCTATTGAAGAGTTACCCTGATTCCCAGAATAAAGAAGGGGCTAAATTTGGACTAGGAATGGCGTATTTCAGAAAAGGAGATTATGAGTCCTCTATAAAAGAGTTCAAGGATTTTCTTAGCCATTATAGAGATACTAGATACCTGCCAGATGCCTTGTTTCATCTGGCAAGTGCCTATTATAATATCTCGGATTACAACGAGGCAATGCGCCTTTTTAAAGAATTGGCCTCGATGAAAGACATTGAAGAACAGTTATTACATTATACATATTATCAGATAGGGTGGTGTTATTATAAACTGGGTAATATAAAAGAGGCGCTTCTGTGTTTTGAGGATTATATTAAAAATTACCCGGATGATAGTCTATCACAGGATATACGGTTTTGGCTTGGGGACTATTACTTTAACAGGAAAGAGTTTGACAGGGCAGAACGTTATTTTCGTGATATAATAGATAAAAAACCTATTAGTGACCTGGCAGATGATGCCGAATACAGGATAGCCATTATTTATCATGAAAAAGGCGATGATGCAAAATGCATTAAGGCCCTGGATAGATTGAGGGAGAATTATCCAAATAGTGAAATCGCTCCCAAGGCAGAGATTAAAATAGCAGAGATAGCTATCGAAAGGAAGGATTATTCAACAGCAAAAGAGATATTGGAAGAGATTGTAAGGAATTATAAAGATACTGGGTATATGAAAATTGCCTCAAAATATCTTGGCGATATAGCAAAAAAAGAAGGGGATAACAAAAAGGCAATAAGTTATTATAAGGATGCTATAGATTCGAGAAGAGGAGATTTTAATGCAAATATTCAGTATGATATAGCAAGACTCTATGAGGCGCTTGGGGATATTGATAATGCAATAGCAGAGTATATGAAGGTATGGTATATATATCCTGATTCAACTGAGATAGTCTTGAAGGCGCAGATGGCCTGTGCAGGTTTGTTTGAAAGGCAGAATAAATGGGATGATGCCATAAAACTTTATAAGAAGATATCTACTATAGATGCAAAAGAATCTGAGTATGCACGTGATAGGTTGGAATGGATAGAAAAGAACAAAAAAGATAAATGATTTGCAGGACTTCACAAATTTCCCTGTCTCCAAAGTGTGAGAGAGGTGATTGGGGCTGAGATTTGGCCTTCTTAAGTCCCCTCTCCCCTTCTGGGAGAGGGTAAGGGTGAGGGTGATAAAAAGAAAAGGAGATATAGAATTCTCCGACGAAAAAATAACTTTGTGAAGGACGCTAATTTTTGAGAAAGGAGTCAAGATGTTAGACATAATCCAAAAAGGTGGACCGCTAATGTATCCTATATTGTTGTGTTCTATCATCGCCCTGGCTATAGTAATAGAGCGATTGTATTATCTGCACAAAATAAAGATAGATACTAAAGAATTTATGAGTAACATTGAGATTACAATCAAACGTAATAGGATAGTAGAGGCAATCAAGATATGCGAAAACACCCCTGGTCCTATTGCTTATATAGTAAAGGTCGGCATTATGAAACACGACAGGCCTCGTCAGGAGATACGAGAGGCAATAGAAGATGCAGGCCATCAGGAAATACCAAGATTAGAGAAAAATATCAACCTCCTGGCGAGTATAGCCCATATTTCACCATTGTTGGGATTATTGGGAACTGTTACAGGTATGATCAGGGCCTTTCAGGTAATTCAAGAAAAATCAGCATCCTTTAATCCTGTTAGCCCTGGTGATTTGGCAGGGGGGATATGGGAGGCATTGCTAACAACAGTGGCAGGTTTGATAGTGGCTATACCTACAATAGTGGCATACAACTATCTTGTCAGTAGAGTTGAGGAGTTTGTTTTGGGTATGGAAAAGAGTGCAACAGAATTGATAGAACTCTTATCACAAAGAGGTACCTGAAATGAGATTTAAACGTCACATCCAGTTCATAAAGGAATATATTGATATCGCACCCCTTATAGATTGTGTATTTTTGCTTTTGATATTTTTTCTTTTGACCTCAAATTTTATTTTGCAACCAGGCATAAAGGTTAAACTTCCAAAGGCAGTGACCAGCGAGACAATCCCAGAAAATGTCTTTGTGATAACTATTACTGCGGATAATAGATTTTATCTTAATGGGGCCCCTGTTACTTATATGGAGTTGAAGAATAAGCTTAAACAAACTGCAGGCAAAAACAGGCCTGTTTTGATAAAGGCAGATAGGGATGTTGCGCTTGGTAAGGTAGTTAATTTATGGGATTTTTGCAGGGAGATTGGCATTGCCCAGGTAAATATCGCAACGAATCAGGAGATCAATAGATAGGATGTCTCTTTATTAGAATAGATAAAATGTCTTTAATAAAAAACCAAAATTTTAATATAGCATTGCTTATCTCTGCAACATGCCATTTTGTGTCGGTATTATGTATTAGCCCGGTTTTACCTTCGCTAAATATAAGAGAAAATCAGACTGTGATCTCATTTATTGGCTCTATGTTAGAGCGTGTGAGCGTGGCTAGTGATAGGTCTATTGATAAGGATGTGCTTGATTTTGATAGACATGTTAACGCCCTGACATTAAAATGGTTTGGTTTTGATCAGAACGCTTTTGTTTCAAAGAGAGGCGGAGACATTGTATATCATAAGGCTGAGAAAATAGAATATACCCTAGGAGGCGAAGTAGATAAAAAGATAACTCCAGGTTTAGGATTGGATGTGAGGAGGAGGGGGTATTTTGAGTTTAGCGATATCCTGGTGGCAGGTGCAGTTAAAAATCGAATAGTTTTGTATAAACCTCCATTGCCTGAGATTAGACGATTGGATTCAGAGTTTAGTTTTAGTCGTGAAGTCATAATCAGATTCAAGGTGTCAAGGCATGGTTTTATTGAATTGCCTGAGTGTATTCTCTCAAGCGGTGACCCTGAGATAGATAAGGCTGCATTGAGATATGTTAGAAGATGGCAATTTGTGCCCATTACAGATGATACCGGTTCCTTAGAAGATGGCCTGGTGCGTTTTAGATTTGATTGAGCGCGCTACATTGGAATTAAAAAGGTTATCTATGATCTTAGTTGGTCCTCAGGCCTAGGAAGTATATGATAAAGATAGATTTCTATTGGGCTATAGGGCTCTATATTATTTTTATAATCATAATCTATTTTTTCTTATGGATGGTTTGTGAAAGAAAAAAATCCCTTGGCCAATTTTCTCTTTTTGAGTCAGATGTATTCTGGCAGTGCGAGATATGCACATTTGTATATGTAAACAGTACCCATAGGCAAATATCCCAGTGTCCAAGATGCGGAAGTTATAATAAGAGGAAGTGATTAGGGCTAAAATTTAACCCACTTAATTTCCCTCTCCCCAAGGGCAGAGGGAATAGGGTGGAGGGGGACAAGGACATAGATGTTTAATTAAAAATAATAGTCTACCCTAGAATAGATAGGGTGAAGATTGTATCAGAGGAGGGTGCTTATGCCTGAAGAAAAATTGCCTATTGCGCCACCATTGAAAGTCCTTGATTATAGAACTATCAGCAAAGGGTTTGGGTGGTGGTCAGCAGCGGTTCTATTGGAGTCATGGGGCAATAGAAGGCTATGTTTGTATTTATGGCAGAAATCAGATAATGGATGGAAGCGGAAGCAAAAATATACTATACATAGCCAGGAACGTTGGCGGTTGATATCTGATTCTGTAGAGGAATTAATAGCAGAATTACAATAACTGATTATAATCCAATAAGTTAAGTATGGGGAAAATATAAAATACTTTTCTAAACTGCTATACTACTCTGGGAGTTCAAGAGGTAATGTAGATGCCTTTCCTCTAGGGGTAAGATAGAGCCAATAAGACGAATAGCACCATTGCGAGGCGCCACAAGCGGAATGGGTTAACCTGAACATGTTATATAATATTAAATTTTCTAATAAAGGGGTTGCATTATTTGTAACTATTGCCTTGATGTTATTGTTATCATTAGCCGCAATAGCAGTCCTTATAACAGCGTATAACTATGCAAATGTTACTGAAAGCCAAATAAAAAGGTTAAGGGCTATGTCATTGGCTGAGGCAGGAATTTATTATGCATTTTGGAAAATCAGGATAGGTAAAGACGATAACGGCAATGATATAACATATCCTTGCACTTTATGCCCGCCTATTGAATTGCCAAGCGGTTATAGTATTACAGTCTCTATAACAGAAGAATCTGGCAAAAAAATAATACAATCAACTGTCCACTATTAACCTCCATAAGAATCTACCAGTTTTTAAAGTCATCCTGCTCTAGGAACCCAGCCTTTCCGCCTTTGCTTAAGCAGTTTTAGTACTCAGCTTCGGCGGACAAGTAGGCTGTCCATGCGCATGATGAAACCCTAAAGGGCTAATGGGAACCCATTTCCTCTCCTTGTGCGTCAATATAAAATTAAGTCATCTTGCCCCATTTTACCCAAAATGGCAATATTTTTATTGATATAACTATTTGTAAATAAATGAGTTATAAAAATATTTATTATGGTTACCTTGACAAAGTAAGTCCTTTATGGTATATTTTATTGCACCTAACTTTAAGTAAGTATATTAGGGGGTGTTATAATGCCAAGATTGATGGATACAGATGAATTGGCTAAATATCTTAAACTTGAGAAACAAACCATTTATAACTGGCTAAATCAGAAGAAGATATCAGGCATAAAAGTAGGCCATGTCTGGAGATTTGACAAAAAGGCCATTGATAAATGGCTGCATTCTCATATGGTAGAGGCCAAAACAAAAAAGGACCAGTAATACTGGGTACTTATGAAAGATATTTTATCTTTTATTAGAAGCAAAAAATCAGTAGGGTTATATATAGGTAAAGAAACAATCGATCTTGTTGTTTTAAAAAGTAGTTTTACAGGACCAAAACTTGTAAAATTTGGCCAGGCCTATATAAATCCAAAGGACAAAAAAGATGAGATTTTGCCTGGAGGTTTATCAGGCGGAAGTGTAACATCTGAATCAACATTACAAAAATCCGGAGAGGATATTATAGTAGAAACCATCATAAAACTTTTTAAAGAAAACAATATCAAATTGGGCGATGTAGTCACAGCATTGCCAAGTGAAGATGTAATGGTGCGTTATTTTCAGATGCCAAAGATACCGAAGCAAGAGAGGCCATCTGCTATAAGTTTTGAAGCGAAGCGCTATATACCTTTTCGTATGGAAGATGTAGTGACGGATTATCAGATAATAGAATATAAAGGTCCAGGTGCTATGGATGTTGTATTTGTGGCAGTGAGACAAAAAGTGGTGAGTCGCTTTGTAAATTTACTTGAACGCGCAGGCCTAAGGCCGATTATAGTAGAACCAGATTCATTTAGTATAATAAGGGTCCTTAATGCTGGTGGCCAGATAGGCGGAAGCGAGAATACTACAATTATAAATATAGATACAAAGGTGGGTAATATAATCATATTGAGACATAATGTCCCCTATTTAATAAGGGATATACCTTTAGAAGAAGATATTGGGGGGGAGAAGAGTTTTGAGCCTATATTCGAAAAACTTCTGAGTGAGATAAAATTATCATTCGATTTTTATGAAAAACAATTTCCGTCAGAGACTATAGATAAACTGATTATCCATTCTTCTCTTCCCCTTGGAAATTGGCATGAACTTGTAGGTAAGGAGTTGCAGGTCCCTGTGGAGGTAGGCGATCCATTAAGAGGTCTAAGGATTAGAAAGGATATGGTTCCTCCAAAACTCAGTGTCGCATTTGGCCTGGCGCTTCGTGGTCTTGGCGCACCAGGCATTAATATCAATCTCTACAAAGAAAAATTCCTTCTCTATAAATCAAAACAATTTTTTTTGAAACTCGTTTTTCTTGAGGCATCTATTGCAGTGTTTTTACTTATTATATTAAAGGTATTTTGTTTGAGGGCCATAGCGCCATTTATTGATGAATACAATCATACACTTTCTGAACGACCAAAATTAGAACTTGCTTTGAAAGAGGATTCTATAGCAGGCCTTGAGAGGATAAAGAACGAGATGGAGTCCAAAAAACAGGCGTTGGAAGGCATTTTTTCAGGCAAGACATATCTTACGCCAAAACTTGCAATCCTGGCAGATGCAACTCCCTCTAATATATGGTTGACAGAATTAAATTATGAAGAAAAATCAGATAAAAAGGATGCGTCCAGGATCACCAGGAGATTAGGGATAAAAGGGTGTTGTATTATTGATGGCAAATCAACAGAGACAGATATCGTAAGCAATTTTCTGGCAAATTTAAAAGAGTCAGGCCTGCTTAAAGAAGGCCTGAGCAAGGCAGAGATAGTTTCAGTCACGAAGAAAGAATTAAAAGGCAAAAAGGCAGCAAATTTCGAGATACTTATTACTGGTCCATAGGCATAATTAAAAGGAACTTAAATGAAAAAGAAAGATGCACAAAAAAATATTAATGTATTAGCTATAGTGGGGGTTGTGATATTTATTATTACATCTACTATAGCCATTGTATCTATATATAGGCCTTATTTAAATAGACATAAGATGTTACGAACACAGATCCTTGAAGAGAGAGATAGGAATATCCTGTTAGGGAAAATAAGGGCGTTGTCTAAATATGTGAAGGCATATAGTGACAAACTCCCGAGAGGAAAAGGTGTCTCTTGGCTTGTCAGCGAGGTTTCTGATATGGCAACAAAAGAAAAGATTGAGGTTTTATCTATTAAGCCGGAATCTCCCGAGGATAATACATTATATCTTAGGTTAAGTGTGGTGATGGATTTTGCATGTAATTATCATCAACTTGGGAGATTTTTATCCAGGTTAGAATCGTCACCACAATTTTTAAAGGTAGAGTCGCTTAATATAAAAAGGTTAGATACGGAAGAAGGCTTTAAAGAAGAAGGTTCTAGATTTAAATCATTTGATATAAAAGGCCAGACTAGAATAAGCACATTTGTGCTTAAGGAATAGATATATGGCTGAGTCTGATCCAAAAAAACAACAGATGGAGTATATTGCAATAGGTCTTCTAGTAGTGGTAGCGCTTTTAGTAGGCATGCTAAGATTTAAAAAAAAGGATGTTAAGGAAGATGTTTTATCCAGAGATGGATATAATAAAAGATGGAAAGAGGTGGAGATATTGGAGGCGAATATTCCAAAAGATTTAGGTACTTTAGTAGATTATAGTGTTCATACAGATAGGGTGCCTTTTAAAAGTCCTTTTGAAGAAGAAAAACCAGAAGAAAAAATAGATGAAAAGATTACTCTTCCACCGATGAGTTTTCAGGGCATGGTCTGGAATAGCAAACGACCTCAGGCGATCATAGATAATCGCGTATATGATATAGGTGATGTAATAACTGTAGGCTCAGAAGAGGTCATGCTTCTCAAGGTAGATAAAGATGGTTTGTATCTTAGATATAAAGGAAAGGAGTTTATTGTAAGGCCAAAATAGGAGGTACTTATGAAAAATATAAAAGGATTATCTGCACTTATAATTACATTATTGACTTCTATGCTATGTATGGCCGCTGAAAGTCGTTATGGAGAGCCATCCAGGACAGACAATCTTTCCAATAAACTTATCTCAATGGACTTTCAGGATGCCAATTTAAAGACTGTGCTAAAGATATTTTCGCAGCAATCAGGGATGAATTTTGTTGCAAGCCAGAATGTCCAGGACAGGACAGTTACAATCTATTTTGATGGCGTTTCAGTAGAGGATGCATTGAATCATATTATGAGCGCCAATAACCTTACATATGAACAAGAGCCCGGAAGTAATATATTTATAGTTAAGGAATCAGGCAAGCCTGCTGTTGAGACATTGACCAAGATATATGAATTAAAATACGCCCAACTCACAGCGCCTCCCTCAAGTACGCAAGGCAAGGAGGAGGCAGCAGAGATTGTTTCTGTTATACAAGGCGTGTTAACAGAGAATGGAAAACTTGTGGTAAATAAAAGGTCAAACAGTCTTATAATTACTGATGTCCCCAGTCAATTTCCTGTAATTGAAGATGTGCTTGCGCGTCTGGATACTAAGATACCCCAGGTTATGATAGAGGCAGAGATAATCGAGACCTCTACAACTGTCGCTGATAAGCTTGGGGTGAACTGGTCTGGGGTATTCGGCTCATATGTAGGGCCTATCCGCAATACTGTATGGCCATTTGGCAATAGATTTAGACATGAAGGTAGTGATGCAGCAGAGGGTATAGGAACTGCAGGGACATTTGATATGAGTTCTATGACTGCTGCAATTCGGGCTATTTTGAGCGACACAGATACAAAGATTTTAGCAAGACCTAAGGTCCTCACTTTAAATAATGAGACAGCAAAGATAGAACTTACTGCAAAGACAGCAGTGGCAACAGTCACAACAGTCACAAATACAGGCGGCGCAACTGCTACTACAAGCACAGGCGCAGAAAGGATAGATACAGGCATTACATTGGAGGTAACCCCTCAGGTTAATAAGGATGGATATGTAACTATGCGGATAGAACCCACTGTAATAGTCCCGGTGTTATCCACCTATTTTAAAGAAGGTGATAAGACCTATGTCGACCCGCAGAAACGGAGCGCTACTACTACAGTTGTAGTAAAAGATGGGGAGACAGTTGTTATAGGCGGATTGATTTCCAGGGAAGACAGCTATGGGGTTTCAAAGATTCCATTTTTAGGGGACCTCCCTTTATTAGGCCGTATGTTTCGTTATAATACCAAAGATGGGACTGATAAAGAACTCCTTGTTTTTATTACACCACATATTATAAAAGAAGAAGGATATATGTTGACGAATGTATCTGAGAGAGAACAGGATAGGCCTGTTAAAACAAGAGAAAGAGAGATAAAGTCATTGTTGGATTTTTTGGGGAAAAGTCTGAATGATTAAATTAAATTTATAAAATAAACGCACAGATGTAATCTTATTAACGTTTTAAACAACCTTTAAAAGAATATGAAAAAATCAGGAGAGAAAATAGGTCAGATATTACTCAAGGAAAAGATTGTCACAGAAGAGCAGTTGCAGAAGGCCCTTGAGGTTCAGAAAAAAGAGGGTGGAAAGTTAGGGGATATTCTTATAACCCTTGGGATTGTAACAGAAAAGGATATTGTACTCGCAGTGGCCAAACAACTTTCCATACCGTATGCATCATATTCGAAAGGGCTTTTAAAACCTGCGAGCCAGGAATTGGCTAAATTAATTCCTGAGGACTATTGCAGGAAGCACCTGGTTTTACCTATCTCAAGACATATGAATTCGTTGACAGTTGCCTTTGTTGACCCACTGGATCTTATCTGTATAGATAACCTTAGACATATGACAGGTTGCGAAATAAACCCAATAATAGCAACAAAGTCTGATATCCAGCGTGCTATAGATGAATTTTATGGAAAAGAAGACCTATTAAAAGATGTTATAAGCGACTCTTATGAACTTGAGGAATTTAAGGCAGAAAAAGAGGCAGCGGAACAAGATATCTCCCTTGATGAATTGATAGCCAAGGCAGAAGAGGCCCCTGTAATAAAACTGGTAGACCTTTTATTGATGCAGGCGATTAGAGATAGAGCAAGCGATATCCACATTGAACCCTTTCGAGATAGAATTAATATACGATATAGGATAGATGGTGTGTTATATGAAATACCTCCTCCAGCAAAACATCTATTGTCTGCAATTGTTTCAAGGATTAAGATCCTTGCCAATCTTGATATAGCAGAGAGGCGGCTTCCACAGGATGGCGCCTTTATAGTAAAGATGGAGAATAGGACCATAGATTTCAGGGTCTCGACCATACCTGCTATATATGGAGAAAAGGTAGTAATAAGAATATTGGACAAGTCTGCAACTCCATTAAATTTAGGAGAGCTTGGTTTTGAGCCAGAAGACCTTGAAAAATTCAGGAAGGCCATTGTTAGTCCTAATGGACTTATATTAATAACAGGACCTACAGGGAGCGGTAAGACTACTACTTTGTATGCTGCATTGAATGAGATAAAATCTCCACATAAAAATATCTCAACAGTAGAGGACCCTGTAGAATATAAGTTAGATGGGATAAATCAGGTGCAGATAAAGCCATCTATTGGATTAACTTTTGCAAGTACATTGCGTGCTTTTTTAAGACAAGACCCTGATGTTATAATGGTTGGAGAAGTGAGAGACCTGGAGACTGCCCAGATATGTATAAGGGCATCTTTGACAGGACATCTTGTTTTAAGCACCTTGCATACTAATGATGCGCCAAGCGCCATATCAAGACTTATAGATATAGGTATGGAGCCATATTTAATAAGCGCCTCTCTTATTCTTGTTGGTGCCCAGAGACTTGTTCGCAGATTGTGTCCAGAATGCAAGGAGCCATACGAGGTAACACCTAAACTAAAAAATGATTTTGGAATCAGGCAAGATCTTTTATATAAACCAAAGGGCTGTGATTACTGCACCCATACTGGTTACAGAGGTAGAGTTGCTGTTTATGAGATAATCTTGATAGATGATAGATTAAGGGAGCTCATTTCAAGAGGGGCAACCTTGGGAGAGATAAAAAAAGTAGTAAAAGAGATGGGCGTGAAAACATTATTTGAAAGGGGGATACAAAAGGCTGAGGAGGGGATTACCAGCATAGAGGAGGTTCTTAGTGTAACCTTGGTAGCAGGACAGTAGCCTCGAACCTATACTTTGGACTATTCCTGTTCGCATGATGAAACCCTAAAGGGTTAATTCCCCATATTATGGGCTGAAGTAGCAGCCGACTTGTCCACCGAACTTATAAGTATAAAACTGTTTAAACGAAGGTGGAAAGCCTGCGTCAACTTCTAAAAAGGACTACATATGCCGTTTTTTAAGTATATAGCAAGGGATAAAGCAGGGAAGTTGGTAGAGGATACAATAGAGACTGTTTCTCAGGAAAACCTCTTGAGTTCTTTACAGGCAAAAGGTCTTCTTGTTGTATCAATTATTCCAGTCTCCAAGGCAAAAGATACCAAAGAAGCTAGAAGGCGAAGATATCATAGAGGGATTAATGCCAACGACCTCATAATGTTCTCTAAAGAACTCTCTACCCTTTTAAGTTCAGGCGTAACCCTTATAAAAAGTCTTGATATATTGTGCAAGCAGATTGAATCATTAATGTTGTTGCGTGTTATTGAACAGATAAAGAAAGATGTTGAAGGTGGGTATACATTTCAGAATGCCATTAAAAAACACAATAAGGTTTTTTCAGATTTCTGGATACATTTAATAGAGACAGGAGAGGCGAGTGGCCATTTGCCTGCAAGCCTTGAACAGCTTGCTGGTTATTTAGAAGAGAGTGCGAATCTGAAAAAAAAGATTGTGTCTGCAATGATATATCCTATAATACTTATGTGCGTTGCAGTAGGTGCCATAGCAGTATTTTTGCTCAAGATTATACCTGTTTTTTCAGAGATATTCAAAGGCTTTGATGTAGAGCTGCCTTTACTTACAAGGATGGTAATATCTTTGAGTATGGTTGTGAAAAAATATTTTTTTATATTTGTTGGGGTCGTGGTTGGATTAATTTTTGGTATCAAACAGTATATATCCACAGAGATTGGAAGGTGGCATTTTGATAGTCTAAAATTTAGATTGCCATTAGTTGGTCAGTTGATGCAGGAGATAGCCATTGAGAGATTTGCTAGTGGGCTTGCAACACTTGTTAAAAGTGGCGTTCCAATACTTTACGCAATAGAGATAGCTGAAAAGACATCTGGGAATAGATTGATGGAGTCAGCATTAAGAGAGGTCAAACTTTCTGTGAAAGAAGGTAAAGGCATGGCTCAAAGCATGCAGAATAATTCCCTATTTCCGCCACTCGTGGTCCAGTTGATTGGCGTGGGAGAAGAGATAGGAGAATTAGGAAAGATGCTGGATAGGATATCAGCATTTTATAAAGAAAGGGTAAACACATTTATCCAAAGAGTCACTTCTATGTTTGAACCGCTTGTCCTGGTTTTTATGGGTGTGATTGTCGGTACGCTTGTTATTGCTATGTTTCTGCCTATATTCAAGATATCCAGCGCTGTTAAGGCTGGTTAATTTATATTATTATTATATTAAAACCTTGACAGAGATTGATTATAGTGTATAATTTTATCTAAAGGATAAAAAGGGAGGGTGTATGAAGAACAAAGGTTTTACATTGGTTGAGGTCTTAATAGTTGTTATCATTATAGGTATACTTGCAGCAATAGGTATACCTCAATTTGCTGCATCCATTGAAAGGGCAAAAGGGGGAGAGGCAAGGGCTGGTCTAGCGCATATACAAACAGCAGAAAAGCTTTACTTTGCAGAAAACGAGGCGTATTATGCAGTTCCTGCAAGTCCAAATTTAGAAGCTTTAGACCTGTCAGCAGATTTAGATATTGTTTTGACCCAGAAATATTGGTATTTTAATGTAGATGTAACTACTAATCCGCCTGCCTACACTGCAACAGCAACGAGAAAAGGTGGAAAGTGTGCGGGTCAGACTATTATAATGGATCAGACAGGTGCTATTAGTGGCAATTGGGACTACCTCAATCAGTAATGATTAAGTTATAATTAAAAAGCGCCTTTTAGGAAGATTGACTTTAAAGAAAATGGGAGGAGCGAAATGAAAAGAGGATTTACTCTCTTAGAGGTCTTGATAGTTGTTATCATTATAGGTATCCTGGCAGCCATTGCGTTACCTCAATATGCATCTACGCTTGAAAAGGCAAGGTCCAGCGAAGCGCTAACTGCATTAGGAAGCTTACGCGCAGCAGTAGAGAGATATTGGTATGAACAAGTTGCCTCTGGTTCTTATACAGCCCTAACTGATTTAACAAAACTTGATGTAAATGTCAATGAGACAAAATGGACCTATAAAATCACTGATAATAACACAATAACAACAAAATCATATTATATCACAGCAGATAGAATCGGAAATTCAAATTATTGGGTTCAGATAAACCAGGATGGTAATATTAATAAATCTACTGCCTTAGGTGGCACTGGTTCAAAATGGGGTGGATAAAATCTTTTAAGTCAAAGTGGCTTAGGATTGGTTTTACACTTACAGAATTGCTTATTGTGGTTATTATAATTGGTATACTTGCCACATTAGCGCTTCCTATGTTTGTAAAGACTATGGAGAAGGCAAAGGTTGGCGAGGCAATAAGCAATCTAAATCTAATCAGGACAGGAGAAAAGATTTATTTTTTAGAATATGGCACATTTTACGCTCCTATTGATACATCTGCAGAGAATTGTTTGAATATTGAGTGGCCTGATTCAGACAACGCATATTTTGATTATAAGGTTGTAAGCGGAGACTCATCTGATTTTGAAGCACAGGCGATTAGAAAAGATAATGCACCCAGTGGTTATGCAGGCAATACCTATACTATTAAAAAGGATGGTAGAATAACAGGCCCATTATTATAAGTCTATGGACATCCAAGAACTTCTAAGGCTGATGGTAGAAAAAAGGGCCTCGGATCTCCATATCACAGCAGGTCTCTCTCCACAATTAAGGATAGATGGTAAGTTAGTTACGCTTACAGAATTTCCTTCTCTGACCCCGCAGGATACAAAGGAATTGGCCTATAACATCCTTACAGATGAACAGAGGGCCTATTTTGAAGAAAAAAAGGAACTCGATACCTCTATAGGCATAAAAAATCTTGGACGATTCAGGATAAATGTTTACAGGCAACGTGGTTCAGTAGGTATGGCAATAAGACTTTTGCCATTCAAGATACCTACCATAGAGGAACTCGGCCTTCCAGAGGCGGCTAAGATTTTTGCAGATAAGTCGAGCGGCCTGGTTTTGATTACTGGTGCCACTGGGAGTGGAAAATCCACGACCCTTGCCTCTATGATAGAATATATAAATTCAAAAAGGTCCTGCCATATAATATCTATAGAAGACCCTATAGAATATCTTCACAGGCATAATAAAAGCACAATAAATCAGAGGGAATTAGGTACAGACACATCTTCATTTCAGGAGGCCATAAGGCATGTCTTCAGGCAGGACCCAAATATAGTATTGATAGGTGAGTTAAGGGACCTTGAGACTATAAGAGGTGCTTTGACATTGGCAGAGACAGGCCACCTTATATTTGGCACATTACACACAATAGATGCAGTGCACGCAATAACAAGGATAGTAGATGTATTTCCACCCTATCAGCAGCAACAGGTGAGGCTTCAACTTTCAATGGTCCTTGTTGGCGTTATAGTCCAGCAGCTTATCCCAAGAAAGGATGGAAACGGCAGAGTCCTGGCAGTAGAGGTAATGAATGTTATCCCTGCAATACAGAATCTTATAAGAGAGAATAATCTTCCTCAGATATATTCTATTATACAGATGGGAAAAAAATACCATATGTGCACAATGAATCAGTCCCTGGTAGAACTTTATAATAAAGGACTTATTACATGGGAAGAGGCATATACGCGTAGCACCAATCAACAGGAATTGATATCTATTGTAAAGATGAAGACATATGAATAAAAAGGCCTTTACCTTTGTTGAACTCATAGCAGCTACCCTTATAGTAGCGATACTTTCAGCCGGGGTGTTTGGTGCCTTTACAGGCGCATTTTATATCTTTAACCGTTCTATGCATAAGATGCAAGCGTATAATTTTGCAAGGGATGCCCTTGATAGATTGCGGAGCAATTATAATTATAATGATTCACAGATGGCTGTTGGCAATGGTCATAAAGAATCAGAGATAAGCTCGGTTATTAAAGGCGAGATGTTAGCTTTGGGTGCAACACTTACATATGATGTCTCATATGATTTGCCAGAGGCAGAACCAGATGGGTATAAGAAAGTCAAGGTCCATATCAACTGGAACGAGAGGGCCTTTAGATAGCATAAAAGGGCTCACGCTGTTAGAATTATTGCTATCAACCTTGTTATTAAGCGTAGTCTTTCTTGGGGTGTCTGCTTTATATGTTGCAAGCCAAAAACTTTTTTTTACCCAGACTGCTAAGGTCGCAATCTCGTCTGAACTGCAATATGCAATGGAACATATTTATAAGAATGCCATGCAGGGTATAGGCGATGCAGGTAATCCTCCGTATTATATTTCAGCATCAGACACGCTTGAAATAACTATGAATGAATCAACCACTTACACGTATAAAAAAGTTGCTAATCAGCTCAGGTTTTATAATGGCGGCTCTAATTGGGAATCTTTAGCGCCAAAGATTGATGTTAGTAAGGTAGAATTTTCTATGGTAGGAAATCTTTTGACGATTTCCATAGAGGGGAGATATAGAGACCAGATACTTACGTTATATGGCGCATGTTATCCTCGTCCAGCGTCTTTTAAATAATTTTTAATCTATAAAAAAATTAAATACAACTAACCTATATTTGCGGGAACCCAGCCTTTATGTACCTTCGGTACATTTAGGCTGTTCTTTGCATTGTGCGTCAATGTAAAGTTAAGTCATCTTGCCCTGTATAGGTGCAAGATTTTTTCTTGATAACTTATGTAATTATATAGTATAGGGCCTGTAGCTCAGCTGGGAGAGCGCCTCGTTCGCAACGAGGAGGTCAGCGGTTCGATCCCGCTCAGGTCCACCATATTGGCTCAAGGCTGTAGGTAAAACTAGAGCCTTCAGCCTTGAGTTCACTTGAGTTTAGATGGTGTAGAGCGAAGCAGACCCACTCAGGTCCATCATTCTACCTACCGCAAACAGGGGGTAGTATGCGATTTTTTGTTTCTCCTGAATATATCTCCAGGCAAGAGAATTTAATTAAGATAATAGATAAAAAGGAGGTCCATCATATACGCGATGTCCTGCGGCTTAAAGAGGGCGTGGAAGTAACTGTATTTGATGGTAGTGGCAATGATTATATTGGCAATATCAAACATATAGATAAATCCAACATTTTGATAACTATTTCGAAAATAGTTAGTAGTGTCTGGAGGCCGTATTTTAATATAAGATTATATCAGGCTATACCAAAAAAGGGCAAAATGGATTATATAGTAGAGAAGGTTACTGAATTAGGGATAAATGTTATTGTCCCTATATTTACAGAACGAACCATACCAGATGAAAATGTCAGCATTCAGAAAAAAATAGAGAGATGGTATAGGATTGCTAAGGCATCGTCTAAACAGTGCGGTCGTTCAGATATTCCTCAGATATTAGACCCAGTTGATTTTAATACTGCCATTAAGAAGGCCAAGCCAAGCGACCTGGTTATCCTTGCTGCACTTGACAGAGAGGCAAGACCATTACCTGATATAATAAAGAATAAGAGTTTCAAGGATATATCTATATTTATAGGCCCAGAAGGTGACTTTAGCCCTAATGAAGTTTTTTTAGCAAGACAGAGTGGTTGTGAGATATGTTCACTTGGTAGATTAGTGCTAAAAGTTGATACTGCAGCAATATTTATAATATCCTGCATTAATTATGAAACTATGAATGCCAGGGTTACATAAGGATATTAAAAATATCCTAGAATCAACAGCCGCTTTTTATCCATGAAGACCTTTCATATAAAGACATTTGGTTGTAAAGTAAATCAGTATGAGTCACAGGTGATACGGGAGAATTTTTTAAAATGTGGGTTTATAGAAAGTTCAGATGAGGATTCTAGTGACATAGAAATAATCAATACCTGCACAGTTACCTCCACAAGCGATACAAAATCATTGAAGGCAGTTCGCAGGGCCGTAAGAGAAGGCCGTTTAGTGGCAGTGACAGGCTGCATGGTGGAGGATAAAAATCTGGATTTAAAGAGATTAAAGGGTGCTGAGTTTATCATTGCCAATAGAGATAAATACAGGATACCTTATATAATCTCTCAACAAAAAAGCGATGGTAATTTAATATCACATATTACTGCATTAAAAGACCACACAAGGGTATTTCTGAAAGTCCAGGATGGTTGTAATAATTTTTGCTCTTATTGCAAGGTAAGGCTTGTGAGGGGTCCTTCACGGAGCAGGCCTTTAAAAGATATATTAGATGAATTTAATATATTGGTTAATGGAGGCGCAAAAGAGATAGTCCTTACTGGTATATGCCTTGGTTCTTATGGAAGAGATATTTCTCAAGATTTAAATCTCGCATGTCTTATCAAGCATCTCTGTGCTATAGATGGCAACTGGCGACTCAGATTGAGTTCTATAGAGCCAAAAGATATAACCCCTGAACTTATCCAGCTTTTAGCAACCGAGAGGCATCTCTGCAAACATTTGCACATACCATTTCAGAGTGGAGACGATTATATATTAAAAAAGATGAACCGGCCATATACTAGCCGCGACTATTTGAAAATCATCGCCAGGATAAGAGGGGTCATCCCTGATATTGCCATAAGCACAGACATTATGGTTGGGTTTCCATATGAGACTGAGCGTAGATTCAAAAATACTGTCTCTTTTCTGGAAGAACTCAGACCTATGCGTATGCATATATTTCCTTTTTCAAGGCGGAAAGGCACATTAGCATATAATTATTCAAGCCATATCCAGGACAATGCCAAGAAAAAGAGAGAAGGTTTGCTTTTCTTGATGAGTAAAAAATTTAGCAGCGAATTTGTAAATAGATTTCTAGGTAGAGAGTGTGAGGTTCTTGTAGAAAATACAAGGTCCAGAGATGGTTATTTAGAGGGCTACAATGATAGATACATAAAGGTATATATCTCAGGTCCAGACACTCTAAAAGGTAATTTTATTATATGTAGACTTGTATTGGGTGCTGATGGAAATAGGGTTGAGGCAATTCCTGTAGACCAATAAAAAAAATTGATGCGGTTGGGTTGACAAATTGCGAAGTGCGTGGTATACTTACAGCATTGTAATTATTTTATTCCCGTTCTAATTATATTATGCCTTATATAAAATTCAACTGGGTAGATGTCGTTTTTCTAACCCTTTTAATTAGAATATGTTATGTAGCTTTCAAACAAGGCTTTTTGCCTGAGTTATTGAAATCTTTAGGCCTTTTAATAGCATATTTTGTTTCAGTAAATTATTATATAATCTTGAATGATTTTATAACAAGTCATACCAATTGGCCTAATACAAATTCAGACATACTCTCGTTCTGTATTTTATTTTTTGGCATATTGATTATTTTTAAAGTCTTAGCAATAGTTATACATCTTTTTTATGGAAAAGGTGAGATCTCGTTTGTAAGCAGAGTTATAGCGGTTTTTTTAGGATTTGCAAAAGGACTCTTATTAGCAGGTCTTTTGTATACATTAATTGTAAATAGTCCTTTTGGATATTTGCGTAGAAGCGCTGAGGAAAAGTCTTTTTCCGGGAGATACCTTAAAGATATAGCCCCGATTACTTATAGCATTTGTATAAAGTTATGGCCTGGCATAAAGAATGATACACCTTTATCCAGATTGCTATTAGAAAGATAGTCCATACATAATTGCCTATATAAAGGTTTAGTCTGATCACTCGGATAAAATTAATTAGAATGGAGGTCTAAGTGAAATTAGGAGATATTTATAACATAATAACGGATATTGGCATGGAGAAAGACCCTCGAGGAAAGGCTGTGGTAAAAAAAGACCTTTTGATGGCAAAGAAGAAATACGATGAGATGCCACAAAAGGATAAAGAGTTATATGACATCGATAGACTCGAACACCCCTATACAGATACACGTATAATTTTTGGAGAGAAGACGCTTGAGGTGAAGACAATGCTTGTAGGTATTGATATGGAGGTATCAGAGGTTCTTCTTGCAGATAGGTTAAGGGATAAAGGGCAAAAGGTAGACCTTATAGTTTCTCATCATCCAGAAGGTAAGGCCCTGGCAGCATTTTATGATGTTATGCATATGCAGGCAGATATTCTAAATATGGTTGGCGTACCAATAAGCATAGCTGAATCTCTTCTTTCAGATAGGATTAAAGAGGTTGAAAGAAAGGTTATGCCTGCAAATCATATGCGGGCTGTAGATGCTGCGAGGCTTTTGGATATTGCCTTTTTGACAGCCCATACACCAGCAGATAATTGTGTTGCTACATACCTGCAAAATCTGTTTGATAAAAAGAAACCAGAGACCCTTGGTGACATATTAGATATATTATTAGATCTTCCTGAATATAGAGAATCGGCAAGGAATAATTGCCCACCTAAAATTATCAGGGGGAATTCCTCCAATAAGGCAGGTAAGATTTTTGTAGACATGACAGGTGGGACAGAGGGCTCCAAAAACATATTTGGCAGGCTTTCTCAGGCAGGGGTTTCAACAATTGTTTGTATGCATCTCGGAGAAGAACATTTTAAGAAGGCCCAGGAAGAGCAGATAAATGTAGTAATAGCAGGTCATATTGCAAGTGATACCCTTGGTCTTAATCTTTTACTGGATGAACTTGAAAAAAAAGAAAGATTTAAGATATTGACATGTTCAGGGTTTCGTAGATTTTCAAGAAGGAAATAGAATATGGCTCGGATACCAGACCATATACTTAACGAGATACAGGATAGGTGCGATATAGTTGAGATAATTTCAAGTTATATCCCTTTGAGACCTGCTGGTAGGAATTTTAAGGCATTGTGTCCATTTCATCACGAGAAGACCCCTTCTTTTATAGTAAGTCCTGATAAGCAGATATATCACTGTTTTGGATGTAATTCAGGAGGGAATGTATTTAATTTTGTGAAGGAGTATGAAAAGATAGATTTTATAGACGCAGTAAAGATGCTGGCTGAAAAGACAGGGGTAAAACTCCCTATATATCAGAAAGAGGACTCGCAAACCGCCTCTATCACAGGCATTATTTACAATATCAACGATATAACCGCGAATTATTATGAAAACATCTTAGAGAGGTTGCCAGATTATTCAGAGGTAAAACAGTATTTGATAAAAAGAGGCCTGCAAAAAGACACAATAAAAAAATTCAGGATAGGTTTTGCAGAATCCTCATGGAGGGGGCTTTTGGATTATTTAGAAAAGAGAGGATTGCATACTGATATTATATTAAAAGCAGGGTTGGTCCAGAAAGGAAAAGACAGCTCTCTCTACGACCTTTTTAGAAACAGGATAATATTCCCGATATTTGATATAAGGGGCAAGGTCCTTGGTTTTGGCGCCAGGGTGTTGGATGATTCTTTGCCAAAATATATAAATTCTCCGGAGACGATGGTGTATAAAAAGGCAGAGCATCTATATGGGTTAAATTTTGCAAAGACATCTATAAAGGATAAAAATTTCGCCATTATTACAGAGGGGTATATGGATGTCATAACCTCACATCAACATGGGATAGAGAATGTTGTCTCCTCTCTTGGGACTGCCCTGACAGTGGAACAGATAAGACTTCTTAAGAGGCACACCCATAATGTGGTTATGATTTATGATGCAGACCAGGCAGGCGAGATGGCTACGTTAAGAGGGTTGGATCTATTTTTAGAAGAGGGGATGAATGTTAGGATAGTGGCACTCGAAAAAGGCCACGACCCTGATAGTTTTATAAGAAAATTTGGTGCTGAGAAGTTTAATCTCGCTATATCAAAGGCAGGCAGTCTTTTTACATATAAATTAGATATCTTGAAAAGAAGATTTAATATTAATGAACCCGAGTCTAAGGCAGAGCTTGTAAAGGAGATGTTGCTTACTATAGATAAGGTCAGGAATGCTATAGTAAAGGCAGAGTATGTGAAATTATTGGCTCAGGAGATCTCTGTTAGAGAGGATGCTATATGGGATGAATTAAAAAAATTAAAATCCAGGAGATCTCAACGTTTGGGTCGGATTGACGGAGAGGTAGAAACGTATAATAAACAATCTGTTATTGAAATACCGATTGCAGAAAAGATATTGTTGAAACTTATGATGGAGGATGCTAAGGCGATATCCGTGGTAAAGGACAATCTTACCCCGGATGATTTTAAAAGTCCTTTTGCGAGGATCCTTGTAGAGGCGATATTTGATTTTGATAAGCTGGGAGATTCAATAAATCCGACCAGACTTATTAATCGTCTGGAAGGGAAGGTTGAGCCCTATGTCATTTCTTACATTGTCAATGAAGAATTGGAGATAAAAGATAGAGATAAGAATCTCACAGATTGTATAAAGGCTATTAAAAGAGATAGGCTTGCTGAGAGATTGGGAGAGATACAAAATAGACTTTCACTGGCTCAAAAAAATGGTTATGAAGACCAGGCACGAAGTCTGTTAGAAGAGTTTAACAAACTTATAAAAAAAGGGGTATGAACAATGAGAAAAATAAAGAATATTAAAAGTAGAGAAGGTATTCGTAAAAAAGACGTCAAGATAGGCAGGTTGTTAACCCTTGGCAGAAAGAAGGGTTATATCACATATGAAGAGATAAACGATTTTTTACCAGAGGATGTAATCTCTGCAGAAGAGATAGAGAAGGTTTTTTCTATCCTGGATAGCGAGAAGATAGCCGTAGTAGATTCGGAAGAGGAGTACAGGGCACGAATAAAAGAGATGGATGATGATGGCAATGGGAGACATAAAGATGAGAAAGCGATTGTCGAAGGGTTGCCTTTGGATGAAGAGATTAGTAATGTAGAAGACCCTGTAAAAATGTATCTTAGGCAGATGGGTCAGATACCCCTTCTCTCCAGAGATGAAGAGATTAGACTTGCACAAGAGATAGAGGCGAGGGAAGAGGAATATAAAGATACAGTATTAAAATGCCCATATATAAAGGATGCAGTTCTTTCTCTTGCGAACGATATACTAGAAAGAAAAGTTAACATAGAAGAGGTTGTGAAGGAGGAGCCCAGCATAAAAAAGGAAGAGGACCTATACAAAAAGATAGAGCTTCTTGCAAAAAAGATTCGTTCTGTAAAAAAGGGACACGATATATCAAAACTATGCCATGAGTTTAATTTTTGTACATCTGTAATAGAACGTTTTGCAAATGAGATACATCTGGCAATACAAGAGATGGATTCTATTGATAGAGAGATTGAGAGGATGCGAAGGCGTAAGATGCGCGGCAGTATTGTATCTTTTGAAAAAAGAAAAAAGGAGATAGAGGCGAAGTTTGGGAAAAGGCACGAAGAGGTGAAGAAATATTTTGCCTTAATTAGAAAGGCAGCCCTTAGATTCAATAAGGTTAAAAAGGCCATGGTGGAGGCCAATCTTAGACTTGTAGTTAGTATTGCGAAGAAGTATACAAATAGAGGGCTTTCTTTTCTGGACCTGATTCAGGAAGGCAATATAGGTCTTATGAAGGCAGTAGAAAAGTTTGAATATAGACGTGGTTATAAATTCTCTACATATGCAACCTGGTGGATCCGTCAGGCTGTAACACGTTCGATAGCAGACCAGGCCAGGACTATAAGAATACCTGTGCATATGACAGAGACTATAAATAAACTTATCAGGGTTTCAAGGGTTCTTGTACAGGAGAATGGCAGAGAACCGACGCCAGAAGAGATTGCTACTGAGATGGGGATATCAGTAGAAAAGGTGAGGAACATATTAAAGATAGCACAAGAGCCAATATCACTGCAGACACCGATAGGCGACGAAGGCGATACAAATTTTGGAGATTTTATTGAGGATAAGAGGGCTGTTTCTCCTGCCAATGCCACTGCCTATATAATGTTGAAGGAAGAGATGGATAGGATTCTTAACACGCTTACCGAGAGAGAGAAGAGTGTTTTAAGACTCAGGTTTGGGATAGGCGATGGTTATCCGAGGACGCTTGAAGAGGTAGGGAGTATTTTTAATGTCACAAGGGAGAGGGTTAGACAGATTGAGGCAAAGGCCCTCAGAAAATTAAGGCATCCTATAAGAAGTAAAAGATTGAAAAATTTTCTTGAGATTGCATTTGGTCAAGAGTATTGATTAGATGACTTTACCAAAAGTGCTTAAAGATTATAAAAAGAAAAGGGCTGGTGTTTTATTTCTAGCCCTTTTTTTATGCTTATTTTTAGTAGTCAGTCCTTCGTCGTTTGCAGATTTTAGTTTTGCAGTCATAGCAGATACTCAAGGAAACAATAGAGAGGGTACTAACTTTAAGGTTTTAAAGAGATTAATGGAGCTTATAAAAATAGAGAAAGTAGCTTTTATTCTTGTTTGTGGTGATATGATAACTGGTTCTAGACAAAGTTCTAAACATTCAAAGGAATTGAAGAAATGGAAGGACTTCATTGATGGTTATGGAATAGATGCATATTGTGTTGCAAGCAATCATTTAATACAATCTGAAACATCTGATAATATCTTTTGTTCACTTTTTGAATTTCCTGAGAACGGACCAGATGGGCTTAAGGAATTAGTGTATTCTTTTGATTATGACAATGCCCATTTTGTAGCAATAGATACAGAAGAGTATAATAATTTTCACGATATCTCTAATAGCCAATTGGAATGGCTTCGCGACGACCTTGGTAAAAATAAAGATAAGGTTATATTTGTCTTTGGCCATGATCCTGCATATCCAAGGATACATATAAAAGATTCACTGGATAAGTTTCCGGAGAAAAGAGATGCATTATGGCGATTATTTAAAGAGAATAACGTCAAGGTATATTTTTGTGGTCATGACCATCTATATGAGAGATCCTTGTTTGAAGGCGTTTATCAGTTGATAGGCGGAGGTGGCGGAGGCCATTTACACACAAGGCCAGAGGAAGGCGGGTTTTATCATTTTATAAAAGTAGAGGTTGAGGATACTGGTTTATTCAGGGTTACTGTTAAAGATATAGATGGCAATGTGAAGGATTATTTTGAAGTAAAATAGTGTTGCTGGAATCAGCATCTGGGTGTGGTAGATTTTTGTTGTAGTATTATAGATGAAATGGTATAATCTAACACCTGGAAATTAATCGATAATATTCCTTTTGTGGTTGATAGGTCGGGCCCATAGCTCAGTCCGGTTAGAGCACCTGACTCATAATCAGGGAGTCCAAGGTTCGAATCCTTGTGGGCCCACCATTTGTACCGTTTGCGATTTTAATCGGCAACCTGTCCCCAAATTCAAGATTAAAAGTGTCCCCAAGATAAAAGGAGTATTTTTAATCTTGAAAGCATGGATATATTGATAAAGGGTTTAGAAACAGTAGAAGCCCCTTTATAGAGTGTAAGTGGGCGATTAGCTCAGCTGGATAGAGTGCTGCCCTCACATGGCAGAGGTCACTGGTTCGAGCCCAGTATCGCCCACCATTTTATGCGAGAACCAAAAAAGGGGGCTACAGGGGGAAAAGAAAGTTTTCCCCCTGAACAAATCCTCTTCTTTAGCGGAAGGAAAGAAAACAGGGTTATGGGGAATTAACCCTTTAGGGTTTCATCACTTAATTTACACTAACATACAATTGAATGAGAGGTGTCTATTTTGGAAGGGTCAAAGACTATAAAAGAACAGATTGGATTTTTGATACAATTGCAAGGTATCGATGCTGAGATATACGAATTAAACAGAGAGAAAAGTCAGGTACCCTATAAGTTCAAGGCCATGGATGATGAACTTGAGATTAAAAAGGTCGCCTTAAAAGAGGTGGAAGATAAATTAAAATCCTTACAATTGAAATTAAAAGATAAAGAAATAGCCTTGCAGCAAAAGGAAGAACAGGTTAAAAAGTTACAACTACAACTTTATCAGATAAAGACAAATAAAGAATATACTGCGATGTTAACTGAGATAGAGGGCATAAAGGCAGATAATTCCATTTTGGAAGAGGAGATAATAAGACTTATGGAAGAGATAGATTCCGTAAAGATAAAGATAGTTGAAGAAAAAAAGATATTTGAAGAAAACGTACAACAGATCAATAAAGAAAAAGAAAAAATTAATAACCGAATCAAAGAGATAGATTCCCGTCTTGCAGAGCTAAATACAGAGCGGGAGAGGATAGTACCAAATATCGAAAAGAAGATCTTGGCAAGGTATGATAGGGTATTAAAAAATAGAGACGGTTTGGCAATGGTAAAGGTAATAGATGGTGCTTGCGGAGGATGCCATATGAATCTTCCGCCACAGGTTATAAGCGATGTTAAAATGAGGGAAGATATTGTTGTCTGTGGAAGTTGCTCTAGAATTTTGTATCTAGATGAGAATGCTGAAATCAATTGATATACTTATAGATGGCGCCTCAAGGGGGAATCCTGGTCCATCCGGGATAGGTATAGTATTTATAGATGATAAAAAAGAGATTGTTAAGAAAATATATAAATTTATTGGCAATACTACAAATAATATTGCTGAATATACTGCCCTTATCTATGCATTGCAAGAGGCGTTGATAGATAGATATGAAGATGTAGTTATTAAATCAGACAGTGAGTTATTGACGAAACAACTTAGAGGAGAATATAGGGTTAAGAATGAAAATCTGAGGCCGTATTACGACCAATTTTTACATCTCTCTAAAGGGTTCAAGAGTATCCAGATACTTTCTATAGATAGAAGAGATAATGCCCTTGCAGACAAATTGGCTAATAAGGCAATAGATTCGCGGATAGACAGTTCTTTAAAGATTGAATAAATGGCGCAGGCCGGATGGTCGCTAATCATTTCTTTGATGGTTAGAGGAAAGTCCGGGCTCCAGAGGGCAACGTAGCGGGTAATACCCGTCTCCGTAGCTAATTGCGACGGAAGGATATCCATCAAACAGATTGATGGACCTGTATTTTGCAGGAGAGCCACAGAGACGTAGTAATCTCGTATCTATACCAAGATATGAGACGATGTGAAACGAGGCAATCTCTACGCGGAGCAAAACCAAATAGGCCTCGCTAAGAAGAATGGCCCGTTCGGTATAGCGAGGTGGGTAGGTTGCATGACCCTGGCAGCAATGTCAGGGCTAGATAGATGACCATCATCTGCTTTATGCAGAACAGAACCCGGCTTATAGGTCTGCGCCTGCTCTACTTTACACAGTGTATTATTGTAAAATTAGGTATATCTTCACTCCTACGTTTTCTTGCTTTACTAAAAACCATATGATATATTTATTCATATGCGCATAATCCTCTGTATAACAATCATTTTATTAATAAACCATTCCCTTTTTGCAGATATAATCGTAATGAAAGATGGTAAAAAATTAAAAGGTTTAGTCGTCGATGAATATGCTGACAGGGTTACCTTGAGTACTGTGGATGGAGAGAAGGATATTTTACGCAAGGATATAGAAAGGATTGAATATGATACACCAGAGCAGAATTTTATGCAATTAGGTAGGTTATACGAAGAAAAGGGCTGGTATGGAAAGGCAAGTTTTTACTACAAAAAGGCGATGGATATAAATCCTGAGTATAAAGAGGCCAGGGAGGCATATCTTGCGAGTCATGCAAAGATGTGGCGCGAAGAAGAAAGGTCTGCGAAAAAGGAGTTAGAACGGCAGAATATAGCACTATCCTGGTGGAAAAATAGATACAAAAAAGATAGACCAGAGACCAGGGATAAATTATCATTGTTAAAGGAGACCTTGGGTTTTTCGCTTATAGAAAAGGATGGCATTTTTACTATAACTGAGGTAAGGTCTGGTTCAAGCGCGGATAAGGCAGGGATACAAAGAGGAGATCTACTGGTAGGGATATGGGGGAGGCTTATAAAATATAGTAAGTTAATAGATGTATTAGACGAACTTTTGGGACCAAAGTATTCCGAGGTGAGGGTCTTGATAGAAAGAGAGGTTGTTGTTCCATTAGGTGATATAAAAGATGATGCAATCTATAAAAATTTAGGTATAAATCTTGGATTTGAGTATGATGGGTTAATGGTAAGGGAACTTAGAGAGGACAGTGTAGCGGATCTTGCAGGGTTAAAAAAAGGAGATTATATTATAGCGATAGATAAAAATATTACACGATATCTTCCAATAGATAGCATTATATCTATTATAAATAGTACCAGAGAGGAGAAGATAGTTTTTAATATTCGTAGGAAGGTTAATCTTAGAAGGGAATAATTTAGGGTAGGGGAAGATTAATAGAGAGGACAAGGATTTTCCTGCTTCTCGTGATGAAACCCTGAAGGGTAAATTCCCGATATGAAGAGTGGAGTAGCAGCCGAAAGGCTGCGCCAAGTGTAAGGCACGCTTTCGGGTGTTACTCCAAGCGGCGATACCTTAAGATAAAATAAAATGTGAGGTTATTTATGCGAAAGGATTTTATTATTAGAAGAAGATATATAATTAAAAAAGGTCTGCAGTTTAGATATATTGGGATAGTATTAGGCCTTGTGATTATTACCTCTCTACTTATAGGTTATACAGTATTTATAACAGGATGGACTTTACTAGGCCAAAAACTTGCCGCCGTATATCCTCAGGCAAGGCTTATCTACGTATTTAAGGCAACTAATCTGGCATTGATTAGAAATATTATTTTGATATCTCCTTTAATTTTTATACTTGCACTTTTGTCGTCTCATAGAATAGCGGGCCCTGTTTACAGGATTGAAAAAAGTCTCGATGAGATTGCAAAAGGTAATCTATCTTTAGATATAAAATTAAGGCGAGGCGATGAGTTGCAGGATCTCGCTGAAATAATAAATACAATGAGAGAGATATTTAAGAAAACTGTGATTATAAGTAAGGATACCACCCAGACAATCCAGAAAGATTTGGATTCAATCAAGGCAGTCATGTCATCTCAGCCAATAGACCAGGAAAGATTAGAGGTCATTCTAACTACTCTTCAGCAAAAAGTGAAAGAATTAGGGTCTTTTTTAGACCGCTGGTCTATAGGTTAAATCCCAGTTCTACAGGAAAATAGGGGACGTGTCAAAAACAACACACCTTGCTGGATAAACGTGCCCCAAAATGACACATCCTCATACTGCAGGAATTCAGCCTTTAGCCCTGTCTGCTCCACCTTCGGGAACTCAGCCTTTCCGCCTTTGCTTAAGCAGTTTTAGCACTCAGCTTCGGCGGACAAGTAGGGTGTTCAAAGTGATGAAACCTTTAGTTAGACCATTTTGCTAAAAAAGAGGTCGGGATAAAGGGTTAATTCCCCATATGTTGGGAAATCAACCTTTAGTATCTTTTGGTTTGCACTATGTGTCAAGATCTTGGATGGGATAAATTGACAAAAAAACGATTATTTGTTATACTGAAAACTAGTTATGTCTAAGAGTCGCATCTGTCATGTCATAACAAAACCAGAACTTGGTGGTGCACAGCTTAGTACCCTGGAAGCAGTCTCCAGACTTTCCAGAGATAAATATGAACTATCTATTATTACCTCCCCAGATGGAATCTTGGATAAAGACTTTAAAAATTTAAAGAATACAAAGACTATCTTTTCGAAGTTTTTAACAAGGCCTATAAACCCTATACTAGACATATTAGCATTAATCCATTTATATTATATATATTGCCTATATAAATATGAAATAATACATACCCATAGTTCAAAGGCAGGGATCCTTGGTAGGTGGGCAGGACTATTTTATAATCTGACACAATTCCTAAAGAAAAAACGTAAAGGGTGTAAGATAATTCATACTGTGCATGGATGGCCTTTTAATAATTATCAAGTTCCAATTGTAAAGTGGTTTTATATATTTGTGGAAAAATTAACAGCCACATTCACTACAAAGATAATATGCGTCTCAAATCAAGATATAGCTACAGGATTAAAATATAAAATAGCCCCTAAACACAAATTTATTTTAATAAGATACGGGATACCGCTTTCTAGATTTAGAAGGCACCATATAGATAGGTCTATAAAAAAAATGGAACTTGGCATAAAAAACGATTATCCTGTAGTAGGAATGATATCCTGCCTTAAGCCCCAGAAGGCACCCCTCGATTATATAAGGTCAGCTATGGAAGTTTATAAAAATACCCCATATATAAATTTTTTATTAATAGGTGACGGGGTTTTGAAGGAGAGATGTAAAAAGGCCCTCCTCAAATCCTCCCTTAACGGAAAATTTATTTTTACTGGCTGGAGAAGAGATGTTGATGAAATTTTGGATGTGATAGACATTGTGGTTTTAACAAGTAGATGGGAGGGCATGCCAATAGCCCTAATAGAGGCGTTGTGCAAAGGTAAACCTATAGTAGCCACAAATGCTGGTGGGATAAAAGAGCTTGTAAAGGACGGTCACACGGGTTATATCTTCCCCCCAGGTTCGTATAAGGATATAGCTACTTCTATATTAAGATTGGTAAATAACCAGCCGCTTTTGGATAGAATGAAAAAGGCCGCCCTGGAATCTATAGACGATTCTTTTGACATAACTAGAATGGTTAGCGATATAGAAAATCTATACGAGGCAATACTATGAAATTTTATTTAATATATGTATTTATGGTTGGATTTAGCGCATCGTTTTTTTTAACGTCTTTCGTTGCCAATATAGGCGAGAGAGATAGATTTTTTAAGAAACCAAAGGACCTATCAACAGGAAGGTCTTGTCTTGGTGGGATAGCTATTTTTACAGCTTTTCTCATAGCAATCCTATCAGCAAGTTTTTTAAAAGATTATTTTGAGGCCAGGATTATCAGGTTGATCCTGCCATCGGTTATAATAATATTGTTAGGGATATTTGATGACGCAAAGGAACTAAGGCCTTTTACTAAAATAATGGTAGAATTAATTGTTGCATTGCTTTTGGTGAAGTCAGGTATTGTTACCAAGATTTCATTTGTGCCATCCTGGGTCAACTTAGGGATTACCATTTTGTGGGTGGTATTTATCGTTAATGCATTTAACCTATTGGATATTGTTGATGGTCTTGCCTCTGGCCTTGTGATAATTATTTCTACTACATTGTTAGTAATTGCTGTAGCAAAAAGGGATCTGTTTTCTGGCACAATCCTTATAGCATTAATAGCCAGCCATATTGGATTTTTAAGATATAATTATCCTCCTGCAAGGATTTATATGGGAGATACTGGCAGTCTTTTTTCCGGTTTTTTATTATCAGCGACAACTATTAGTATCAGTTATGCCCCTGCTGAGAGGCCTGTGGCCCTGATTACTCCTTTGATAGCAATTAGCCTTCCTGTATATGATACTTTATTTTTGATAATAATGCGGTTAAAAAAGGGTGTGCCAATTTTTAATAAAAGCAGAGACCATTTTACTTTAAGATTAATAGCAATGGGCTATAGCATACGAAAAAGCATATGGGTTATGTATCTATTTTGCATTCTCCTCGGTATTAGTGCATTATTGGTAGCGTTTGGCACAAGTTTTTTGTCTATAATAACGATTGGAATAGTGATGTTGATGTTTGTTTTTATTGGCAGGATAGTCGCAATGGTGAATGTTAGATGAATAGTTTTAGACCACAAAAAGATGAGATTGTAATATTAGGTGCTGGACTGGCAGGGCTTAGCACAGCATATCATCTGAAGGAAGGTTATATTGTATTTGAAAAAGAGTCTGAGGCAGGCGGGATGGCCAGGTCTATCTATAAAAATGGATATATTTTTGATTATGACGGTCATCTACTTCATTTTAAAAATGAATCCACGCTCTCGCTTATAACAGATATTCTCGACCACAACCTTGCTCCTCACAAACGTAATTCATGGATATATTCAAAAGGGAATTATACAAGATATCCGTTTCAGGCAAATTTTTATGGATTGCCAAAAGATGTTGTTAGAGATTGTCTTGTAGGTCTTATAAGGGCCAGGACCAATTCGACATATAAAAGAATTAATAGCTATGAAAATTTTGCAGACTGGGTAAAAGGGACATTTGGCGATGGCATAGCGAAACATTTTATGTTGCCTTATAATAAAAAATTCTGGACCGTAAAACCGGAGGAGCTAACATGCGATTGGCTGGATGGCTTTGTGCCTGTGCCATCTCTTGAAGATGTAATTACTGGGGCCATAACAGTCAATACAAGGCCATATGGGTATAATTCAAGATTCTGGTATCCTGTAAAAGGTGGTATATCAGAGGTGGTGCGTGGTTTTTTACGCAAGATAAAAAATGTCTATTTGAACAAAAGGGCAGTTACTATTGACCAGCGCAGAAAAGAGATAATATTTGAGGATGGCACTATAAAAAAATTCGAAAGGTTAATAAGCACGATTCCTCTTCCTGAACTATTTAAGATATTGGTAGATATCCCACAGCATATTAAAGAGGCCTTTTTAAGTTTGAGGTATACGTCTATCTTTGTAATAAATCTAGGTGTCCGGCGGGAGGATATAACAGACAAACACTGGGTATATTATCCAGAGGATGACCTTGTGTTTTACAGGACAGGATTTCCGACGAATTTTTCTATAGATGTAAGTCCGCCAAACCGTACATCTATTTATGCAGAGATCTCTTATCAAAATAATAGAGAGGTAGATAAAGAGAATTTTATTAAAGAGGCTATTAGCGGCCTAAAGAAAATAGGACTCATAAGTGATGAAAATGAGATAGAGCTTTGTATCCCTATGGATATTAAATATGGCTATGTTATATATGATAAGAATAGAAATCAGGCAGTGGAGAGCATTAAACATTATCTTAGACATTTTGACATCTACACCATTGGTAGATATGGCAGTTGGAGATATATGTCTATGGAGGATGCGATATTAGATGGTAAAAAGATTGTAGAGAGTTTAAGAAAGGAAGAACGTAGTCCATAGTTTTTAGTTTGTAGAATAATTTTGGCCTTTTAAGCCCTTAAATGTATTATGAAGACATATATACTTGGGATTTCTTGCTTTTATCATGATTCAGCCGCAGCCCTTATTAGAGACGGCGAGATTATTGCAGCAGCCCAGGAAGAACGATTCACACGCAGAAAACATGACTTTAGTTACCCTGAAAATGCAATAAAATACTGTTTGGAAGAAGGGGGTATTGGCCCAAAGGAAGTGGATATTGTAGTCTTTTATGATAAGCCACTTTTAAAATTTGAAAGGATCTTGTACACATATCTTGCATATGCACCTTTAGGCCTCAGGTCATTTTCCAAGGCAATACCATTATGGTTAAATGAGAGACTCTGGATTCCGCATATAATAAATACCAATCTTAACAACCCTTCCAAGATCCTGTTTACGGAACATCATGAGGCGCATGCCGCATCCTGTTTTTATCCATCTCCTTTTGATGAGGCGGCTATCTTTACAGCGGATGGGGTAGGCGAATGGACAACGACTGCTTTTGGGGTTGGAAAGGGCAATGATTTTAATCTGCAATATGAGATACGATTTCCGCATTCACTGGGACTTTTGTATTCAGCCTTTACTTATTATACTGGTTTTAAGGTAAATTCTGCAGAATACAAAGTGATGGGTCTTGCGCCATATGGTGAGCCAAGATATGTGGATTTGATTTTAGATGAATTAATAGATTTAAAAGAGGATGGCTCTTTCCGGCTCAATATGAAATACTTCAATTATTGTGCAGGACTTACTATGACTAATAAAAGATTTGACAGGTTATTTGGTGGCCCGCCAAGAAGACCTGAGACTGAAATTACACAAAAGGATATGGACCTGGCAAGGTCTATTCAGGTTGTTACAGAAGAGGTTATGCTTAGAACTGTAAGGCATATTCATAAACTGACACAGAAAAAAAATCTATGCCTGGCTGGTGGGGTAGCATTAAATTGTGTTGCGAATGGAAGGATTTTAAGAGAGGGTCCTTTTGAGCGGATATGGATACAGCCTGCAGCAGGAGATGCAGGGGGTGCTATTGGCGCAGCACTAAGGGTCTGGTATAAATATCTAGGCAATGAGAGGAAGGCAGATGGTAGAACCGATTCCCAAAAAGGTTCGTTTTTAGGCCCCTCATATTCTGACGATTATATTGAAAGATATTTAAAGACGCACAACATACCTTTTCAAAGATATTCTCGAGAAGATTTATTGAAAGAGGTAGCTAGATTGATTGCCAGGGGAAATGTAATAGGGTGGTTTCAAGGGAGAATGGAGTTTGGTCCAAGGGCGTTGGGCTCAAGAAGCATAATAGGCGACCCTCGTTTAGAGGATATGCAGAAAAGGATGAATCTAAAGATAAAGTTCAGGGAATCTTTTAGGCCATTCGCGCCCAGTGTCTTGGTTGAAAAGGCAAGAGATTATTTTGATATAGAGTGTGAGAGCCCATATATGCTTTTTGTAGCAAATGTTAAGAATGGTCATATTAAATCTAGTTCTAATGAAAATTTTAGAGGTTTTGATAAACTTAAAATAATCCGGTCTGACATACCAGCTGTTACGCATGTAGATAATTCTGCCAGGATTCAAACTATATCATTAAAGGATAATAAGATCTTCTACGATTTGATAAAGGAGTTTTATCGCGAGACAGGATGCCCACTTGTAATAAATACCTCATTTAATGTAAGAGGAGAGCCAATTGTATGCACCCCTGAAGATGCCTATAGATGTTTTATGAATACAGAGATGGATTACCTGGTGTTAGGAAGTTTTATTCTGGACAAAAAGGCACAACCACTAAAAAGACATGAGACAAGAGAATATTTTGAGTTGGATTAGTAGTAGGGGACCCTTAATGATTCAATACATTATGGATAACTAGTTGTATGGAATTTCAATAAGATCGCATTTTCCCTCTCCCTAGCGGGGAGAGGGTTAGGGTGAGGGGTAGTTAAGTGGGTATTCACGTGAATAGCGTGGGTCGGACCCTTTGGACAAGTTAGGAGCAACGCTAATTAAATTATGGCAGATACATTAGTAATAATACCTACATATAACGAAAAAGAAAATATAGAAGAGCTCATTTCTGAGATATTCAGATATGTAAGTGATGCGAATATACTTATTGTAGATGATAATTCTCCAGACGGCACTGGTGAAATTGTGGATAAGATAGCGGCTAAGGATAATAGGGTTTCAATAATACATCGATTGTCTGGGAGAGGTCGTGGGCTAGCTGGCATAGAGGCATTTAAGGAGGCAATTAAAAGGAGAGGAGTCAAGTATGTTATTGAGATGGATGCAGACTTTTCGCACGACCCATGTTTTATCCCAGATTTTATTAGGGCGATACAAGATAATGATATAGTTATTGGTTCCAGATTTGTTAGTGGCGGCAAGGATATTGAGAGGGATTTTTTTAGAAAATTACTTTCCAGGATAGCCAATTTTTTTATCAGAAATTATCTTGGACTCAGCGTGAAAGACTCTAGCTCTGGATACAGGTGCTTCAAGAGTTCTATACTGGCATCATTCGCCCTCGATTCTTTTGTTTCAAAAGGACCTGCTATAATAGAAGAGGTTTTATATGTCTCTATGTTGAGAGGATACAAGATTAAAGAGATACCGATAGTCTTTAGAGATAGACGTAAAGGTAAAACCAAGCTTAGTTATTTAAAATTATTGAGGGTATTTCTGGATATAATCTTATTTAAAGATATACACTTGTTTAAAGAAAAAAAGATAGACCCTTATCTATATAATTTGAGAAGATTTGGCTTTAATATCGCTCTTGGAATGAATCTTCTTGGGCTTATTATGTATTATAGGCAGAGACAACACTTTATCTGGTTTATTAGTATAGGTGTGGGTATTTTTATATTGGCTATTATACGCCCGTCTCTCTTAAAATTTTTAAAGAAATTTATAGATGCCTTTATGAAAATGATTAATAAGGTATTTGTCATTGCGACCATGGCAGTTATTTTTTATTTAATATTTACGCCTATTTCAGTCTTATTAAGATTGTTTGGAAAAGACCTGCTTCATCAAACGATAGATAAAAATCTTTCTTCTTATTGGATGCCCTACAGCATGATTGATAAGAAAAAGGAAGATTATGAAAAGATGGGTTAATCTTATTTATGAATTGACCAGGAAAGATTTGAAGACGAGATATTCAGGTTTTGGTTCAGCCATTATCTGGATGTTTTTATCTCCATTTTTAACTGTTGGGATTTTCTATGTTGTATTTTCTATTGTTTTAAAGGTGAGGATATACGAGGCGCCGTTTATGTTATATTTGATGGTAGCGGTATTTACATGGCAATTCTTTAGTAATTCCATTATGACATCTGTAAGCTCATTAATAGATAATAGAAATCTCATCAAGGAATCTAATTTTCCTCATTTTCTAATACCCTTTAGCATTATTTTTACTAATATGATAGTATTTTTACCTGCCCTTTTGATAACTACTTTTATATCAATCTATATCTTAAAGGGACTGTCGATCCTAATAATATTTCTACCACTTGTTTTCATATGCCACCTCGGAGTGATAATAGGATTATCCCTGGGCCTTTCTACTTTATATGTAAAATGGAGAGATATAAAGCATTTAGTAGAGACCTGCCTTAATATATTATTTTATCTAACGCCATGTTTTTATTCTCTTAGCTTAATAAGAAGCTCGTTTAGTCCTGTATTGTATAACATTTACACGCACAATCCTTTTGTAGGCATCTTGAGCCTATATAGAATTGTGCTATTAAAGGGATTTTATACCGCCATAAAAAACGAGGTTAGTTTTTGTTCGCTTGTGTTAACGCCTGTTTTGTTTTCTATTGCAATTTCTGTATTGGGATTTTATTATTATTACAAAAATAGAAAAATTATAAATGACTACCTCTCCTATTGATATGATAGAGTTAGACAATGTAGGTAAAAAATATCCACTGTTGGACCATCATTATTGTTTCTGGGCATTAAAGGATGTGTCTTTTAAAGTTGAAAAAGGCGAGGCAATAGGGATCCTTGGCAGAAACGGCTCTGGCAAGACAACCTTGCTTAGTATTATTGCTGGGGTCCTGTCTCCTACAGAGGGGACTGTTTCAATCAAAGGGAAGGTGCTCGGGCTTTTTAATCTTGGGGTTGGATTTCAGGATGAGTTAACTGGAAGGGAAAATATCTTTCTTAATGGAGCGATCTTGGGTGCCTCCAGAGAAGAGATAGATTCAAAATTTAGGGCTATTGTGGATTTTTCAGAATTAGGCGATTTTATAGATATGCCATTGGGGAGTTATTCCCAAGGGATGAAGTTAAGGTTGGGTTTTAGCATAATTGCAAACCTGGATTTCGATGTCCTTGTCATAGACGAGGTTCTGGCAGTAGGGGATATAATGTTTCAGAATAAATGTTTTGAGCGGCTCATGGATTTTAAAACGAAAAAGAAAACTCTTATAATGACGAGCCAGAATGTAGACCTGATAGAGAGGATTTGCGATAGGGGGATTCTTCTTGAGCATGGGAGGATATTGTTTTGCGGTGATGTGCTGGCCGCAAAGAGTAGATATAAGGAATTACTTAATAAGACAACTTTCTCTATAGGCCCTTGTAATGATGGTTTGATAAATGATACAAAGAAATGGGCAGATGATGTATCAATGTGGGGACTAAAACTAGGTGCAAAGGATTTAACTATAGATTCAGTAGAACTAATAAATAGATTTGGGTTCAGGTGCAAGTCTATAAGAACAGGGGAGCCTTTAAAAATTCGTGTAAGGTTTACAGCCAAAGATGATATAAAAGAGCCTCATTTTGGGGTAGCTATTTTTAGAAAAGACGGTGTATATTGTTATGGCCCTAATACGGATTTCGATAGACTCTATATAAACACCATTAAGAAGGGATCAGGGGT
>Ga0207433_10002158_pt1 | contig 40686 bp, 47 predicted proteins | sample YelNatPaOPGAMG01_FD_187559 | JGI IMG/M metagenome (GOLD analysis project Ga0207433, IMG submission 187559) | Hot spring thermophilic microbial communities from Obsidian Pool, Yellowstone National Park, USA - OP-RAMG-01 (SPAdes) (version 3) | ecosystem: Environmental > Aquatic > Thermal springs...
TTAAGGATAACCCGGATTATCTCTGCAATCGCTGAAGAAGGAGCAAAATAGGCACTGCCACTACCATAAAGAGAAACTATCCTTGCGCCCCTTTTTACCGTTTGTTCTTTTAATCTTTTAATTGCCTCTTCGTCAAGAAATTTATTTAAAGGTATTCCTTTTATAAAGGTAAAACGTTCTAAGGGCAACATCGTTTCGGAATGCGCTCCGATTACCATAGTTTCAATTTCCGCACAGGGGATATTTAATTCTTTGCTTATAAGATTAGTAAATCTTGCCGCATCTAAACTTACACCTACCCCCAAAACTTTTTGGTAAGAAAAACCCGTGGTCTTTAAAACTAAATAGGTAATTATATCTACCGGATTAGTTACCACCAAAACTATCGCCTGAGGGGAAAACTCTTTTATGCTAAAAGAGATCTGCTTAACAATTAAGGCGTTCTTCTTTAAAAGCTCCTCTCTACTCATCCCCGGCTTTCGGGCAAAGCCTGCAGTAATTACCACGATATCAGAGCCAAGAATATCTTTAATATTTTGAGTACCTTTTATATTGGAATTAAATTTATATACCGCGGCGCTATCTTCCAGGTCTAAAGCTTTACCTTCGGCTAGCCCCTCTGCTACATCGATTAAAATAATCTCTCCCAGATTAAATTCTAAAAGCCTTAAGGCTAATAAACCTCCTACATTACCTGCTCCAATTATAGATATTTTCATCTTATATGGGAGATAATTGCATCCGCCATTTCTCTTGTGCCTACCGCGGTAGGATCGTCGCGTTGGGGTTTTAAATCGTAGGTTACAAACTTATTTTCCGCAAGAACCGCTTTCACTGCTTCCTCCAATTTATCTGCGCAGACATCTTCCTTGAGGTGTCTTAACATCATCACTGCACTTAAAATCATCGCAGTAGGATTTACTTTATTTTTCCCGGTATATTTGGGAGCAGCACCATGGACAGGTTCAAATACCGCTATCTCATCACCGATATTTGCTCCCGGAGCAACTCCTAAACCACCCACCAGACCTGCACAGAGGTCAGATAAGATATCTCCGTAAAGGTTAGGACAAACTAAAATATCGTAATCTTGGGGTCGCTGTACCAGATGCATCGCCATATTATCTACGATCATCTCTTCAGCAATTACATCATTATATTCTGGAGCGAGCTTACGGAAGGTATTTAAAAACAAACCATCGGTAAACTTCATAATATTTGCCTTATGTACACAGGTTACTTTTTTTCTTTTAAATTTTAAAGCGTATTCGAAGGCAAAACGGATAATCCTTTCACTAGCATAAACAGATATGGGTTTTAGAGATACACTGGTATCGGATGATAATTCTTTATTGGTATATTTTTGGATAAGTTTTAGGAGTTTCTGTTGGGGTTCTGTATCCTTCTCAAACTCAATTCCTATATAGAGGTCTTCAGTATTTTCCCTAATCACTACTATATCTACATCTTTAAAGGGTACTTTTATTCCTGGATAAAGCTTGGCAGGTCTTACGCAGGCATAAAGGTCGAGCATCTGTCTTAAAGCAACATTTACTGAACGGAACCCCTCAGCGATAGGAGTAATAAGGGGTCCTTTTAACGCTACCTTATTTTTCTTAATAGAAGAGATGGTCTCAGGAGGCAAAGGGTCGTTATACTTCTTAATTGCCTCTTCCCCTGCACTAACTATATCCCATTCGATATCTACACCGGTTGCCTCAATACATCTTAATGCCTGCGAAGTTACCTCCGGGCCTATACCATCTCCAGGGATAAGGGTTACTCTATGTCTCATCTAAATCTTTATATCTTTATATTTCTTTATATAATTTATTACTCCACCTTCTTTAATAAAATTCTGCATAAATAAAGGAAGGGGGTTTATTTTATATTCAAAATTTTTAGTGATATTCTTAATTATTGCCTTCTCTAAATCGATGAACAAGTAATCATTCTCCTGTATCTGTGAAGTATCCATTTCAATTAGAGGTAGACCAACATTAAAACTATTCCTGTAAAATATACGGGCAAAACTCTTTGCCACTACCGCAATAATCCCTGCCTCTTTTATTACCAGCGGTGCCTGCTCCCGAGAAGAACCGCAACCGAAGTTCTTCCCTGCCACAAGGATTGTTTTTTTATATTCTATCTTTTTATAAAATGAGGGGTCGATATCTTCCATTATATGTTTTGCTAATTCTTTTATATCCGTAATAGAAAATTTGTATCTACCAGCAATAATAAGATCGGTATTTATGTTATCCGCTAATTTTAATGCTTTACCTTTTAAAATCATAGGCGTTCAAACTCCTCAGGATGTTTTGCTTTAGATAGAGCGGTATCTAAAGAGATACGCCCCTGTTCATACAATTCCTTTAACGACTTATCCATGGTCTTCATCCCATACTGCGCACCTGTCTGAATAAGGGTAGGGATCTGCTCAATCTCTGCTTCCCGGATAAGATTCCGTATACCACTAGTACCTACCATAACCTCACAGGCTAAAACCCTACCTTTCCCAGAAGCATGGGGAAGTAAAAGTTGTGAAATTACTGCCTGCAGACAATCCGCTAATTGTAATTTTACCTGCTGTTGTTGATAAGGAGGGAAAACATCGATTATCCTTTCAATCGTTTGAGGAGCATCGGGAGTATGCAATGTAGCTAAAACCAGATGCCCTGTTTCCGCAGCGGTTAATGCGGTAGAAATAGTCTCTAAATCACGCATCTCACCTACTACAATTACATTGGGGTCCTGACGTAATGCCCGCTTCAATGCCTCAGCAAAGGAATGGGTATCCGAATAAACCTCCCTCTGTTTAATCACACTTTTCTTATTGTGGTGAATAAACTCTATAGGATCCTCAATACAAACGATAAGACATTCCCTCTCGGTATTAATTAAATCAATCATTGCAGCTAATGTGGTGGTCTTACCTACCCCTGTAGGACCAGTCACCAAAACTAAACCATTGGGTTTGCGTGCCAATTCCTTAACTATAGGAGGAAGCCCTAATTCTTCTATACTGGGAATCCTTAAAGGAACCCTTCTTAAAGCTGCCTCCACTGAACCCTTTTGTAAATGAATATTTACCCGGAATCTATCCATCCCTGCCAGAGAAAGGGAAAAATCTAACTCTTTATCTCTTTCAAATATCTCTTTTTGGGTACCAGTCAGGATACTGTAAATTAACTTTTTTGTATCCTCTCTACTTAAAACAGGGTAATTTGTACGGATAAGCTTTCCATCTATACGTAAAATCGGTGGTTCATTTTCGGTTATATGAAGGTCTGATGCCTGTTCTTTAATACATAAGGATAAAAGTTCTTTTAAATCCATAACTTTTCCTCCCTTTTATAAATATACCCTGGGGTCAGTGATTTCTCCTCTAATCGCCGAAGCGGTTACTGTAGCTGGTGATGCCAGATAAATTTTTGCATTAGGATTACCCATTCTACCTTTAAAATTCCGATTAGCGGTAGAAATTACCACTTCATTGTCAGCGGGTATCCCTGCATGGCTACCCACACAGGGACCGCATCCAGGAGAAATTACCACTGCCCCTGCTTTTATAAATATCTCTATTAAACCTAATCTTAAAGCATCCAGGAAAATTTTTCTTGAGGCAGGAGCAATGATAAACTTTACTCCTTTTTTTACCTTTTTATTTTTTAAAATTTGAGCTGCTACCTTTAAGTCTGATAACCTTCCATTGGTACAGGTTCCTAAAAAAGCCTGATTTATTTTTATATTTTTAAGTTTGTTTACCGAAACCACATTATCCACACTATGTGGGCAGGATACCTGTGGTTCTAAATCCTCTACATTGTATTCTTTAACTGCTTCGTAATCCGCATCTTCATCAGCGGTTAAATATTCTATTCTCCTTTTTTTTGGAAAAACCGATTTAAACCAATCAAAGGTAATTTTATCTATAGGCATAAAACCACACTTTGCTCCCATCTCTACCACCATATTACAGATGGTGAATCTTCCATCCATATCTATATCTTTTAAGGTAGGTCCATAAAACTCTATTGCTTTATAATTTGCTCCCTCAGATTTTATATCTTTTATTATATTTAAAATTATATCCTTGGCATAAACTCCCTCAGGAATCTTTCCCTTTATAATTATCTTTATGGTGGAGGGTACTCTAAACCAATTTTTCCCCCAGGCAAGGCTTATCGCTACATCAGTGGAGCCCATACCCACAGAGAAAGCACCTATCGCTCCATAGGTTGAGGTATGCGAATCCGCACCTACTACAATATCTAAAGGTTTAATCAGACCTGCTTCTGGTATTACCTGATGGCATATACCACAGCCCACATCGAAAAGCAACCCTTTAAACTCCTGACAGAACTTCCGCATCCTCTGATGTACACCAGAAATCGCCTCATTACTTGCAGGTGCGCTATGATCAATAACCATGCAGAAAGGGATCTTTATCTCTTTTATCTTAAGTTCCTTTATCTTTTCTATTATCAGATTCGATGTGCCATCTTGGCCAAAAGCAAAATCAACCTTACATAGAGCAAAGTCGCCTGCCTTTAAATCTTGGGCTGATTTTTTACTGAGTATCTTTTCTACCAGTGTTTTGGCCATTTAGTATTTAATTTTAAAGGGCGTCTCTTTCCTTTTTGAAAATACTTTTTATACCACTTAAGAATCTTTTGGTGGGTTTCTGAACCACGGGTGGTTTCTCTTCGTGTATTTCCTCTTTGGGCTTAGGTTTCTCTTTAATCTCTTCTTTTTCTTTTTTTATCTTTTTAGGTTTCTCCTTCCTTTTAGTAAGTTCAAATATCACTAATTGAGCGTTATCACCCCGACGATTCTTATAAGCGATAACCCTTGTAAAACCACAACTGAGATCTTTAAAGAGAGGAGCAATTTCTTCAAAGAGATAACTTACCAATCTATGGTTTCCTAATATCTTATATGCCTGACGACGCGAAAATAACGAACCTTTTTTGGCTAAGGTAATGAGTTTTTCTACGAGAGGAGCTGTAGCTTTAGCCTTAACCTTGGTGGTAATCACTCTTTGATGTATTAACAGGTTTTTAGCTAAGCTTATCAGCGTAGCTTTCCGCCAAGAAGTAAATCTATTCAGAAGGTATCTTTTTTTTCTATGTCTCATACCTTTTTCAATTTTTTAGGATCAACCTGCATACCAAAAGATAGCCCCATACCGTTCAAAAGTGTCTTTATTTCATTCAGTGATTTTTTACCGAAGTTCTTCAAGGATAACATTTCTTCTTCAGTCTTTACTACTAAATCAGCGATAGTCTTTATATTTGCCTGTCTTAAGCAATTAGAGCTACGTACAGAGAGTTCTAATTCTGAAATGGGGAGTCTTAATTTTTCATATAAAGCGATCTCCGCAGGGGTCATCTCCTCTTCCTCTTCCACCTCCTCTTCGGGAAGTTGGCCAAAATTAACAAATATATCGAGATGGCGTTGTAAGATATTCCCCGCGTAGATAATCGCATCTTTAGGAGTCATGGCTCCATTAGTCCATACCTCTAAGATGAGTTTTTCATAATCCGTGCGCTGACCCACACGGATATTCTCTACTTCAAAGTTTACCTTTTTCACCGGGGTAAATATGGAATCTACAGGAATTACATCTATAGCCTGATCCTCTTTTTTATTAAGTTCTGCAGGAACATAACCTCTGCCTCTGGCGACCTCCATCTCCATATAGAATTTAACATTCTTAGTTAAAGTAGCGATGTGTAAGTTAGGATTAATTATCTCTACAGTTTCATCGGTAGTAATATCAGCTGCGGTTATCTCTCCTTCAGTATCTTTCTTTATATAAATGGTCTTGGGAATCTTTGAATGCATCTTAACTACTAAATTTTTTATATTAAGAATTATCTCCGGTACATCCTCTAATACTCCGGGAATAGTGGAGAACTCATGGCTTACCCCTTCAATTTTTATCCAAGTAACTGCGCTTCCCTCTATAGAAGAAAGCAAAACCCTTCTTAAGGAATTACCTAGGGTAACTCCGTAACCCCTCTCTAAAGGAGAGGCAAAAAATTTACCGTAAGTGTTAGTATAACTTGCCTCATCACACTCCAACCTTTTAGGTAACTGAAAATCTTTCCATTTTATCCCCATACCCTTTCTCCTTGTTTTTAAATAATCGGTAATCAGTAATTAGTAATCGGTAATTGGTAATTTCGTTATTTTACTTCCTAATTCCCTAACTTTGCCTAACTTGCCTAACTTTACCTAACTCCCTAACTTTACCTAACTCCCTAACTTTCCTAACTCTTCTATTTAGAATATAACTCTACAATTAAATGCTCCTTAATAGGTTGAACTACATCCTCTCTCTCCGGCAATCTTAAAACCTTCGCAGTAAAATTCTCCTTATCCCATTCCAACCAACTGGGAACCTCTCTCTCTTTAGTTAATTCTAAGTTATCCAGAACCATCTTTTTTACCTTCTCGTCAGATTTTATCTGGATTAAGTCATCTTTATTTACCAAATAAGAAGGGATATTTACTTTATGAGAGTTCACATAAATCATATTATGTCTTACCATTTGTCTTGCCTGGGCGCGCGAGACCGCCAATCCTAAGCGAAATATCACATTATCTAACCTTCTTTCCAACAGTTGCAGAAGCACCTTACCCGTAATACCTTCTGATTTAGAAGCAAGTTCAAAATAATGTTTGAATTGGCGTTCTAAAATTCCGTACATCCTTTTTACCTTTTGTTTTTCTCTGAGTTGCAAACCATAGTTAGAAAGTTTTGTTTTCTTCTGGCCATGCTGTCCAGGATTATAGTTCCTCCTTACCAGAGGGCATTTATCCGTATTACACTTTGTACCTTTAAGGAATAATTTTTCACCTTCTCTACGACAGAGTCGACATTTAGGTCCGGTATATCTTGCCATTAAACTCTCCTTTTCTTTTTTGGTCTACAACCATTATGGGGAATGGGAGTAATATCTTTAATAGCAGTTACGGTTAGCCCTTGAGCTTGAAGTGCCCGGATAGCCGATTCTCTTCCCGGGCCAGGACCTTTTACATAAACTACCACTTCTTTTATCCCTATCTCCTTTGCTTTTCTGGCTGCATCGGCAGCTGCTACCTGTGCAGCAAAGGGGGTAGATTTTTTAGAGCCAGAATAACCTACCACACCCGGTGAAGACCAAACTAAAACATCTCCTTTTGCATCGGTAATGGTAATAATGGTATTATTAAAAGTAGCCTGGATATGGGCTATTCCGGAAGTAACTGCCTTACTTATTTTTTTCTTTTTTGCTTTACTTTTAACAGCCATAGAGTTTTACTCCTTTTTAAGTTTTCTTTTGAGCAGGAGCAGGTTTTTTTGCCTCAGGTTTTTTAATCACCGCTACCCAAGTCTTACGCGGACCTTTGCGCGTACGTGCATTGGTGCGCGTGCGTTGACCCCTTACCGGAAGCCCTTTTTTATGCCTTAAGCCACGCCAACAACCGATATCCATAAGTCGCTTTATATTCTGAGAAACCTCCCTTCTTAAATCTCCCTCTACTTTTATTCCCATTTTTTGAATTGTAGCGGTAATCCGGGAGATCTCCTCTTCATTTAAATCCTTAGCCCGTTTATCAGGACTTATGTTTGCCTCTGCGAGTATCCGATTAGATAAGGTTCTTCCGATCCCATAAATATAAGTAAGCGCGATCTCCATCCTTTTTTCCTTAGGTATATCTACACCTAATATCCTGGGCATAATCCTCCTTTTTTATCCTTGACGCTGTTTATGTTTGGGATTAGAACAGATTACCCTAATCGCTCCTTTTCTTTTTATTATCTTGCAGTGGGCACAGATTTTTTTTACTGATGCTTTTACCTTCATAATTTTATATCCTATAGGTGATCCTTCCCCGGTTTAAATCGTAAGGAGAAAGCTCTAACCTTACCCTATCCCCGGGAATTATCTTTATAAAATTTAACCTTAATTTTCCCGAAAGATGAGCGATGACCTCATGACCGTTATCCAACTTTACCTTAAAAGTCGTGTTAGGCAAAGTCTCTATAACCGTACCTTCTGCTACGATCATTTCCTCTTTCATGAGAGTAAAGTTAATATCTCGGGTTTTTGCTCTCTTACCGCTACCGTGTGTTCAAAATGTGCTGAGGGAAGTCTATCTTTAGTTACCGCTGTCCAACGGTTATCTAAAATCTCTACTTCCCAGGTCCCCATATTTACCATCGGCTCAATGGCTAAAACCATACCTTCTCTGAGTAAAGGCCCCTGATGGGGCTTACCAAAATTGGGTATCTGTGGTTCTTCATGCATCATCCTTCCTATACCGTGTCCGACAAATTCTCTTACTACAGAAAATCCCTCTGACTCCACATAACTCTGAATGGTATAAGAGATATCGGAAAGAAAGTTACCTGCCTTAGCCTTCTTAATCCCTTGGTAAAGCGCATTTTTGGTTACCTCGATTAATCTCTGTTTATCTTTATCGATTTTTCCCACCGGCAAAGTTAATGCGCTATCCAGATAAAATCCTCTGTAAATAATCCCTACATCTATACTGATTATATCTCCTTCTTTAAGGAGAAGGTCTTTTCTAGGGATACCGTGGACCACTTCCGCATTAACAGATGTGCATATGTTTGCAGGAAAACCTTTATAATTTTTAAATGCAGAAAGAACTTTATAAGCGCTCATCAATTGAGAAGCGTATTCATCGAGCTCATACGTAGAGATACCCGCTCTTATCTTATTCTTTAAATCCTCTAAAATCCTGGCTAAAATCTTTCCTCCTTCGCGCATTACTTTAAGCTCCTGCTCCGTCTTTATGGGTATCATTTTTTATTATCTTTAATATACGGTCAAAAACTATATCCTTTTCCTCATCCGCACATACATGGATAATTCTATCTTTATAATAATCTAAAACCGCCTGGGTCTCTTTAAGATAAACGGAAAGTCTTTTTTTAATCGTCTCTTCATTATCATCTGAACGCTGATAAAGAACTCCTCCGCAGAGATCACAAAAAGAATCATTTTTAGGGGGCATATTCTTAATATGATAAATTGCCTGGCATTTACTGCAGATCCTCCTTCCCGATAGCCTTTCCACAATTACCTTTTCTGAAGTCTTTAGATAAATAATAAAATTATTCCCCTCATTGTTTTTTAATAAACTATCCAAAAATTTTGCCTGAGATACATTGCGGGGGTATCCATCTAAAACAAAACCTCCTTTACCTTTAATGCTATTTAATTTCTCTACGATCATTTCATTAACCAACTCATCAGGAACGAGTTCTCCCTTTTCCATAAACTCTTTTGCTTTTAATCCTAAGGCAGTGTTATGATTAACATTTTCTCTCAAAAGGTCTCCGGTTGAGATATGTATAAGATTAAGTCTTTCCGCCAGCGACTTTGCCTGCGTGCCTTTGCCTGCTCCCGGTGGACCTAAAATCACCACCTTTATCATCTTCTTCCTTTAATCCTTCCTCCCCTTAAAAAACCTTCATAGTGATGAATCAAAAGATACGATTCAATCTGTTTTATCGTATCCAGCATCACTCCCACCACAATTAAAATCCCTGTACCTCCAAAGAAAGAGGCAACCAGATAAGGAACTTTAAGCCAGGCCATAATAAAATCAGGAAATATGGCAATAAAAGCGATAAATATTGCTCCTGCCAGAGTAATTCGGGTCATTACAAAATTTAAAAATTCTGCAGTTGGATTGCCTGGACGGATCCCCGGAATAAAGCCACCGTATTTCTTCATATTCTCAGAAATCTCTATAGGATTAAATACGATCGCAGTATAAAAATAACAGAAAAGGATAATCAAAATAGCATATACAATTGTATAAAATAGATGCCCACGCATCATCCATTGTGACCATCTCTGAAATATAGGATGGGGAATAAAAGAACCTAAGGTAGCGGGAAAAAGGATTATCGACTGAGCAAAGATAATCGCAATCACACCTGCGGTATCGACTTTAAGGGGTATAAAGGTGGATTGTCCTCCATAGATTTTTCTTCCCACAATCCTCCGTGCGTACTGGACAGGAATTTTACGTTGTGCCTGGGTAATTAAAGTTACCGAAAGAACTACTCCTACTAATAACACTACCATTATAAGATAAGTAGCGGGTTTGATCTGTCCACGGGGCAAAATAAGAAGCTGATGGATAGCAGAAGGTACACGGGAAATAATCCCTGCGGTAATAATCAAAGATATACCATTACCTACCCCAAATTCCTGAATCTGCTCTCCTAACCACATAATAAATATCGTCCCCGTAGTTAAAGTCAACATGGTAAGAATTCTAAAGCCCCATCCAGGATTAGCCACAATCCTTAAACCTTCAAAACGCACAGGATTTTCTAACCATAAGGCAATAAAGAATGACTGAATAAGGGATAAAAGAATAGTTCCATAACGGGTATACTGATTTATCTTCTCATAACCCGCTTTTCCTTCTTTGGAAAGTCTCTCCAAATAAGGAAAAACCACAGTTAATAACTGTAAAATAATGGAACTGGAAATGTAAGGCATAATCCCCAAAGCAAAAATAGTCAGGCGTTCCATCGCTCCACCGGAAAACATATTCAATATCCCAAATATAGTACCACCTTGGGTTCTGCCGATGCGCTCAAAAAACTCCGCCAATGCCTTAGTATTGATACCGGGAGTAGGAATAAAACAACCTATCCGATAAACTACTAACAGAAGACCGGTAATGATGATTTTTCTTTTTAAATCCTCTATTTTAAATAAATTCCTCAATGCCTCAAGCATGGATTAACTCTATTTTGCCTCCTACTTTTTCTATCTTTTCTTTTGCGCTTTTAGAGAAAGCATGCGCTTTAATTGTAATCGGCTGATTAATCTCTCCTTCTCCTAATATCTTAATGGGTTCTTTTTTATCTTTAATTAAACCTTCTTTTTCTAAAATTTCCGGATTGATCTCTTTTTGTTTTAAATTAGAAAGCTCTTTTAAATTAACAATTTGATAGATTTTTTTTAAAGCATTACGAGAAAATCCTCTTTTAGGAATCTTTCTTATAAGGGGAACTCCTCCACCTTCAAAACCAAGATAGAAATGTCTGCCCGCTCTGGAAGTCTGTCCCTTTGTTCCCCTCGTAGAGGTTTTACCATGACCTGAACTTGGACCCCTACCTAAAATCTTCTTCCTTTTCCTTGCTCCCGGCGGTCTTTTTAAAGAATCTAACCCTATCTTTTTAAGTGTTTGAATTTGGTCTGTTTTCTTCTTCATACTTCTCTAATTTCTCTTTTATAATGGTAAAAGCCTTTAGCGTTGCCTTCACTACATTTATGGGATTATTAGAATTAAGAGACTTGGTAAGGATATCTTTAATCCCTACCGCTTCGCATATTGCCCTGATGGGACCGGAGGCGATTACTCCTGTACCTTCACAAGCAGGTTTAAGTAAAACCTTTGCTGCTTTAAACTTAGCGGTTACCTCAAAGGGGATAGTTGTTCCTTTTAAATTAATACTCAATAAATTCTTTTTTGCCTTACTTATCCCTTTACGGATCGCCTCAGATACCTCATTTGCTTTACCCAAAGCAAAACCTACCCTTCCTTTGCCATCCCCTACCACTACTAAAGCACTGAAGGAAAGCTTTTTACCCCCTTTGGTAACCTTAGCTACCCGATTGATATAAATTACCTTTTCTATTAAAGAAGCAGACTCTTCTTCAATATTTAATTCGAAGGGCATTAGAAATTCAAACCTCCTTTTCTTAAGGCCTCTGCCAGTGCCTTTATTCTACCGGTATAAGGAAAAGGTCCGCGATCAAAAACTATTTTTTCAATCCCCTTTTCCTTCAATTTTTCTGCCAGTATCTGTCCCAAAATTGTTGCCGCTTGAATATTGCCTCCAAAAGATAATTTATTTTTTATCTCTTTATTTAATGTGGAGAGGGAAAAAATTGTCCTCCCTTTAGTATCATCGATAACCTGAGCGTACATATTTTTATGAGAACGATGAACATAAAGTCGGAGTCGCTGTGGTGTTCCAAATACCTTTTTCCTTACTCTAAGATGCCTTTTTCTTCTCTTTATCTGCTTTAATTTATTTATATCCATAATTATTTACCCGTAGTAGCTGCTGCCTTTCCTACCTTCTTTCTTACTCTCTCGCCTAAATAACGGATACCTTTACCTTTATAAGGTTCGGGAGGATAAATCTGTCTGATCCTTGCCGCAACCTCACCTACCAGTTGCTTATCTATCCCCATCACCTTAATTTGAGTAGGTTTGGGTAATTCTATTTTTATCCCTTTAGGTAAAGAAAAATTTACCGGATGTGAAAAACCCAAATACATAATAAGTTGGTTATTCTTTAATTCCGCCCGAAATCCCATACCCACGATCTCTAATTCCTTAGTATATCCCTCAGTTACTCCCTTAACCATATTAAAGATAAGACTGCGGGTTAATCCATGAAGACTCCGAGTTAACTTATCATCTTTGGCTCTTTTAACTATTAACTCTTTATCCTTTAATTCTAAAGATAAACCAGAAGGTATACGATGCTTTAAACTACCCAAAGGACCTTCTATAGATAAAGAATCTCCTTCTATATTTATCTTCACTTTATCAGGAATAACTACGGGTTTTTTACCGATCCTAGACATAATTCCACCTACCAAACATAACAGATTACTTCTCCGCCGATTTTATTTTCTCTTGCCTCTCTATCGGTCATTATCCCTTTGGAGGTAGAAAGGATAGCTATACCATAACCTCTTAATACTTTGGGAATCTTATCCTTATTTACATATACCCTTAGGCCCGGCTTAGATATTCGCTTAATTTGAGTAATCGCTGGTTTATCTTTAATGTATCTAAGATAGAGCCTAAAATTTTTCTGTTTGTAAGAAGAATGTTTCCTAATAGAGTACTCCACCAGTTTAAAATCATCGATAAACCTATTATCCTTTAAAATTCTAAATATAGCCTCGTTCATTTTTGAATAGGGTAAATCTACTGTTTTATGCTTAGCCATCACTGCGTTGCGCAACATGGTTAATGTATCAGCAATAAGATCCGTCCTTGACATATTTAACCTTTCTCTACCAGCTTGCCTTTTTTACCCCGGGAATCAAACCCTGCCAGGCAAGCTCACGAAAACATATCCTGCACAGACCAAATCTCCTTAAATATCCACCGCTTCTACCGCAGATATTACAGCGGTTATATCTACGTGTAGAAAACTTTGGCTCTCTTTTCCACCTTGCGATCTGTGATTTTTTAGCCATATCGGTTTTACCCCTCTTTAAGAAAAGGCATACCAAATAACTTTAGAAGTTCAAGACTGTGTTCTTTGGATTTACTATTCCTGATCACAATATTAATATTCATACCCTGAATCCGGGTTACTTTATCATAATCTATCTCAGGGAAAATGGTCTGTTCATTTATCCCTAAACTAAAATTACCCTTTTCATCAAAAGCATGAGTAGATACTCCCCGAAAATCTCTAATCCGCGGAAGAGCTACATTTATTAAACGGTCTAAAAACTCATACATCCTATCTCTTCTTAAAGTAACTTTACAACCGATAGGGTTTCCTTTTTTTATTTTAAAATTAGCGATCGCTTTCTTTGCCCGACAGATTACCGGTTTCTGCCCTGTAATTAAACTTAACTCCTCCATCGCCTTCTCCAATATCTTTATATCAGTGATCGCCTCACCCACCCCCATATTTATCACGATCTTCTCTAAACGGGGAACCTGCATTATATTTTTAAATCCAAACTTCTTTATCAGTTGCGGTACAATCTCATTCTTATATTTTTCCCAAAGTCTTGCTTTCATTTTTAAATTGGTGTATTACACTTTTTACAGACCCTTGTTTTTGTTCCATCCGCTAAAATCTTAAACCCTACGCGTGTAGGACGATTACAATTTTTACATATAAGCATAAGTTTTGAAAGATAAATTGGTGCCTCTATAGAAACAATACCACCCGGTTGTTCCGGAGAACGCGCACGCATTGCCTTCTTTACCAGATTTATCTTCTCGACAATTGCCCGCCTCTGTTTAGGAAAAACTTTAAGGACTTTACCCTGTTTTCCTTTATCTTTTCCGGAAATTACTAAAACGGTATCATTTTTTTTAATCTTAAACATAACTACACCACCTCAGGTGCTAAGGAGATAATTTTGGTAAAATTTTTCTCTCTTAATTCTCTTGCCACTGGCCCAAAGACACGCGTACCTTTGGGGTTTAAGGTATTATCAATAAAAACAATCGCATTATGGTCAAATCTTAGGATAGAACCATCGGGCCTTCTTATAGGTTGTCTTGTTCTTACGATAACTGCTTTAGCTACTTCTCCTTTTTTTATTATCGCATCAGAAACAGCATCCTTCACATTCACATTGATAATATCCCCTACCTCTGCAAAGAGTCTGCCCTTTCTTCCTATTACTCCAATAAAGGAAGCCCTTTTTGCTCCTGTATTATCCGCTACTTCAAGGATGGTTCTTAATCTTATCATAAATTATCCTTTTTCTTTAAAATTATTCTCCTTTATCTCTTCCTCAGCCAAACCTTTAGGTGCTTTTTTGATTACCTCCACTAATCTAAAGTATTTCTCCTTAGAAAGTGGACGTGTCTCCTGAATCCTTACCAGATCCCCAATATGAGCAATATTTTTTTCATCATGGACCTTAAATTTTTTGTATTTCCTAATTATCCGCTTATAACGCGGATGCTGAACCCTATAAGTTACTTTAACCACAATGGTCTTTTGCATCTTATCGCTTACCACTACACCGATTCTTTCTTTTCTCTTACCCATGATTTACTCTCTCTTTTGTTTTAATTTTTCATTTAATATTGTCTGAATCCGGGCGATATCCTTACGCAACATTTTAAACATATGTGGTTTATCCACCTTTCCACTAAAACGGCTCTGATTAAGTTTAAATAGTTCTTGGCGCAATTTCTTCTCTTTTTCTTTTAAATCTTCTACAGTTAATTCTCTTAGTTCTTTTGCCTTCATTTTATATGCGGGTGACAAATTTTGTTTTAAAAGGTAGTTTATAAGCAATTAAATTAAAACAGCGACGCGCATACTCCAGAGGAACACCACCGATTTCAAAAATAACCCTTCCCCTTTTTACTACACATACCCAATGATCGAGTTCTCCTTTACCTTTACCCATTCTGGTTTCCGCAGGTTTTTTAGTAACTGAATGATCAGGAAATACCCTTATCCAAAATCTCCCCCCTTTACGCAGTTGTCTTGCCAAAGTTACCCTACAGGCTTCGATCTGATGATTAGTAAACCAGGCGTTCTCTAATGCTTTTAGTCCGAATTCTCCAAAACTTATTTGGTTTGCCCGTGTAGATATACCTTTGCGTGTTCCCCGCTGAAGCTTTCTAAATTTTACGCGTTTGGGCATCATCACCATAGAATCACTCTACCTCCTGCGTACCTTCTTCTTTATCTGTTTTTTTAGAAAGCAAAGCATCTCCTTTATATATCCATACCTTTACACCAATAAATCCATAAGTGGTAAGGCTCTCCGCAAAGCCATAATCAATATCCGCTCTTAAAGTCTGCAAAGGAATTTTCCCTTCCTTGTATGTCTCGGAACGCGATATCTCTGCTCCCGCAAGTCTACCAGAGACAACGATCTTTATCCCCTCTGCTCCCGCTGCCATCGCCTGCTCAATTGCCCTCTTTACTGCCCGACGATAAGCTATCCTTTTTTGGATCTGAAAGGCGATATTTTCCGCCACCAGTTGTGCTTCCAATTCAGGTTTTTCTATCTCTCTGCGCTCAACGATTACTTCTTTGCCAGTAATATTACCTAATTCATCGATAATCCGTTTGATATCTGTACCGCCCCTTCCGATAAGTACTCCCGGTCGAGCGGTATAGATTATAACCTTTATCTTATCACTAAGTCTTTCAATAATTATATTAGAGATCGCTGCCTGTTTATAATTATCCTTTATAAACTTGCGGATCCGATAATCCTCCTCAATAAATTTACGGTACTGATCCTTTTTGGCAAACCACTGCGATCTCCAGGTTTTTATAAAACCGATTCTTTGAATATAAGGATGAACTTTCTGTCCCATATTTTATATATTTTTAAGTTCCAATTCTATCCGAATATGTGATGTCCTTCTTAATATGGGATTAGCCCTTCCAAAAGCAGCTGCTTTATAACGCTTCCACATCGGACCTTTATTGCATATCGCTCTTTGTATATACAACTGCTCTGGTTTAAAACCTTTCTGTTTAGCGTTAGCGATTGCAGATTTTAATAATTTTAAAAGACATTCCTTTGGTCTTTTATTCAGATTTAAAAGCAAAGCCTCTGCCTCCAAAACATCCTTTCCTTTAATTAAATCTAAAACCTGCCTTACCTTTGTAGGAGAAATCCTTACGTATCTTACCTGTGCTTTTACTAACATCTCTCACTCCCCTAACTCCCTAACTCACCTAACTTCCTAACTTCCTAACCCACCTAACTACTCTCTACTACCTACTAAAACTATGTCTTCTCCGGTGCCTTCTTTGCCTTTACACCACCGTGTTTACGGAATATGCGCGTAGGAGCAAACTCACCAAGTTTGTGTCCCACCATATTTTCCGTAATAAAAACCGGTACATGTTTTCTTCCATCATAAACTCCAATAGTCAAACCCACAAAGTCAGGGGTAATCATCGAACGCCTTGACCAAGTATTGATTACCTGACGCAGTCCCAGTTGTTTTGCCTTAAGTATCTTTTTTAATAATTTTGGATCAACATAAGGTCCTTTTTTTAAAGAACGGGGCATCTTATCTTCTCCTCTTGATAATAAATTTGTCAGAATACTTTCCTTTTTTCCTAGTCTTAAAACCTTTAGTAGATTTCCCCCAAGGAGAAACCGGATGGGGGTTACCTTGACCAGATTTTCCCTCTCCTCCTCCGTGGGGATGATCTACGGGATTCATCGCTGCACCCCGCACCGTAGGCCTTATCCCCAACCATCTGCTTCTTCCTGCTTTTCCCAAAGACTGAGCAGAATGTTCAATATTTCCCAACTGACCAACGGTTGCCCGACAATCCAAGGGAATTAATCTTATCTCTCCCGAAGGAAGTTTTACGTGACAGTACTCATCTTCTTTTGCCATAATCTGCGCATAAGTTCCTGCACTGCGCACAATCTGTCCACCTTTTCCTTTTACCAATTCAATATTATGAACCAGGGTCCCTAAAGGAATATACCTTAAAGGCAAATTATTACCTACCTTTATCTCTATGCCAGGTTTATCCGAAGAAATTACTTCATCTCCTACATTTAATCCTAAAGGAGCTAAGATATACCTTCTTTCTTTATCCGGATACTCTATTAAGGCAATTCTGGTTGAGCGATTAGGGTCATACTCTATCGCAATAACTTTTCCTTTTACATCAAGTTTATCCCGCTTAAAATCAATAATCCTATACATCCGTTTATGACCACCACCCCGATGCCGAGTAGTAATCCTTCCTTGCGCATTTCTTCCTCCACTTTTCTTCAGAGGCACAATTAATGATTTCTCAGGCTCTTCCTTAGTAATCTCAGAAAAATCAGTAAGAACCGTCCAGCGCAGTGAGGGAGTTGTAGGTTTAAATTTTCTTAATCCCATTTTAACTTACCTCAATTTTATATCCTTCTTTAAGACTAACTATGGCTTTCTTTATCTGAGGAGTTCTTCCTTCCTGAAAACGCACCCTTTTTAATTTACCGGAATAGATAAGGGTATTAACTTTATCTACTTTTACATTATAAATCTCCTCAATTGCTTTCTTTATCTGAGATTTGTTAGCAAATCTATCTACCAAAAAAAGATATTTATTTTGTGGTTCATAAAAAGTAGTAGATTTTTCTGTTCTTAAAAGAGACTTTATTATTTCGTAAGCTGACTTTTTCATCCTTAATTATTTTTTATCCTTTCTATCAATTGTTTTAGAGCATCTTGAGTAAAGAGTATTTTTTCTGCTTCCAATATATCTAAGGCATTGACATCCTTTGCTAACCCTATATCTAAAAAACTGATATTTTCCCCTGCTTTTTTTAGATTTATCTGTGGTTTATCGGTTAAGATTAACAATTTTGAATTTTTTACTTTCGGTTTATATAAGCCTAAATTGGATAATATATTAATTAATTCTTTTGTTTTTGGTTTCTCCAATTTAAGATCATTAATAACCATAAAATTATTTTCTTTAAACCTGGCGTTAAGCGCTGATTGTAATGCTTTTATTTTTATTTTATGTGGCAGATTATAATGGTAAGACCGAGGATGCGGTCCAAAGACTACCCCTCCTCCTCGCCAAAGTGGAGAACGGATTGAACCATGTCTGGCCCTTCCAGTTCCTTTCTGTCTCCAAGGTTTACGTCCACCACCTGAAACTTCTCCCCGAGTCTTCGTAGAAGCGGTTCCTTTTCTTTTATTTGCCAAATACATACATACCGCCTGATAAAGAACCGCTTCATTTACCTTGCCATCAAATATATCTTTATCGAGTGTTATTTTATCTATGGCTTTTCCTTCTAAGTTATAAACATCTAAAAATTTTTTTTCTTCCATCTCACCTAACTTCTCTTATCCCTAAATACCTTAACACCTTAATACCTTAAAACCTAAACACCTAACTCCCTAACTAAAACTCATTTCTTCTTTGCCTTTTTAATAATTAAATATCCATTATTATACCCAGGAACCGCACCCTTTACCAAAAGAATGTTTTTCTCAGGGATAACCTTTATTAATTTTAAATTCTGAATAGTCACTTTTTTTACTCCCATATGCCCAGGAAGATGATGCCCCTTAAATACTCTTCCCGGACAGGTACTTGAACCTAAAGAACCAATCCGACGATGCGACATGGAACCATGGGTCTTAGGTCCACCACCCCAACCCCAGCGTTTGACCCCTCCTTGAAATCCTTTCCCCTTAGAAATCCCTGTAATATCTAAGAAGTCTCCTTCTTTAAATATATCTACTTTTAATTCCTGACCTACCTTATACTCCTGACTCTCCTTATTATCAAAAGGAACCTCTTTCATTATTTTACAAGGTGGAATCCCTGCTTTCTTATAAATACCTAAGATCGGTTTTTTTAATTTATTCTCCTTTACCTTTTCAAAACCTAAAAGCAAGGTCTTTTGATTTACCTTAATAATCGGGCAGGGTCCAGCTTCGATTACGCTAACAGGTAAAAAATTTCCCTGCGCATCAAAAACCTGGGTCATCCCTATTTTTTTTCCTATTAATCCAACCATCTTACATCTTTATCTCTACATCTACTCCACTGGGGAGGTTAAGTTTTTTTAAAGCATCTATAGTTTTACTCGTCGGCTCAATAATCTGAATTAACCTTTTATGAGTAGAGATCTCAAACTGCTCGCGCGATTTCTTATCAATTACTGGTGAACGCAAAACCGTATAGAGCTCCCGCTTAGTAGGAAGCGGTATCGGACCGGATGTTTTTGCTCCGGTCCGACGCACTGTCTCGATAATCTCCTTTACCACCTGATCTAACAAACGGTGGTCGTATGCTTTTAATTTTAATCTTATCTTCTGTGTCATATTTTAATTTTATATCTCCCTATCAAGCAATAATCTCTGAAACTACTCCCGCTCCTACAGTATGACCTCCTTCTCGAATAGCAAAACGCGATTCCTTTTCCATAGCAATAGGCACAATCAATTCCACCTCTAACTCTACATTATCTCCAGGCATTACCATCTCTCTTCCTTCAGGAAGTTTTATCGTACCCGTAACATCCGTGGTGCGAAAATAAAATTGTGGACGATAACCGGAAAAGAAAGGGGTATGCCTTCCTCCCTCTTCTTTAGTCAGAACATATACCTGAGCTTTAAATTTGGTGTGAGGCGTAATTGAACCAGGTTTGGCTAAAACCATACCGCGTTCAAGGTCTTCTTTTTCTATACCTCTTAAAAGTAAACCCACGTTATCACCTGCCAAACCTTCATCTAAGGTCTTGCGGAACATCTCAATACTGGTAACTACGGTCTTGCGTGATTCCGGTCTTAATCCCACAATCTCTACTTCATCGTTTACCTTTACTCTTCCCCTTTCAATCCTTCCAGTTCCTACGGTTCCCCTACCTTCGATAGAAAAAACATCTTCTACTGCCATCAGAAATGGTTTATCCAAGTCTCTTTGTGGAAGAGGGATAAACTCATCTACTGCCTTCATTAGTTCTAAAATTGCCTGACAATCCGGATGATTAAGATCTCCTCCTGAATTCATCGCGTTTAAGGCACTACCTCTTATCACTGGAGTTTTATCTCCGGGGAAACCGTATTTGGTAAGTAATTCTCTTACCTCCATCTCTACCAGATCAATTAACTCTTTATCCTGCACCATATCAGTTTTGTTTAAGAAAACCACCATTGCAGGAACATTCACCTGACGTGCTAAGAGAATATGCTCACGGGTCTGAGGCATGGGACCATCAAAAGCAGAAACCACCAGGATTGCTCCATCCATCTGAGCAGCACCAGTAATCATATTTTTAATATAGTCCGCATGACCCGGGCAGTCTATATGGGCGTAGTGTCTATTCTCTGTCTGATATTCCACATGGGAGATGTTGATCGTAACTCCTCTTTCTTTTTCCTCTGGCGCATTATCAATAGAATCATAGGTCCTTACCTCTGAAAGTCCCTTTTTATTTAAAACCATAGTAATCGCTGCGGTTAAAGTAGTTTTGCCATGATCAACGTGTCCAATGGTTCCAATATTTACATGGGGTTTTGTCCTTACAAATTTCTCCTTTGCCATTTCTCCACCTCCTTTTTAAGCTCTTTTTAAAAGCGCAGGAGAATACCCTAAGATAAGTTTCTCCGCTATATGTGATGGCACCTCCGCATAATAGGAGGGCTCCATTGTATAGGAAGCACGACCTTGCGTTAAAGAACGCAATATCGTCGCATAATTAAAAGTCTCTGCCAAAGGAATATACAATCTAATACTCGAACAGGAAGCACGTCGGGAAAGAGCAATTATCTTTGCCCTTCTTGAATTCAAATCTCCAATTACCTGGCCCATATACTCCTCAGGCACAAGGATCTCCATTTCCATAATCGGTTCTAAAATTACAGGATTTGCTTTTTTAAGTCCTTCCTGGAAAGCAATTGCTCCCGCCATCTGAAAAGAAAAATCTGAAGAATCTACCTCATGGTAGGAACCATCCAGCAAACTTACCTTTACATCAATTACTGGAAAACCTATAACCACTCCATTTTTACTTGCCTCTAAAATACCCTTTTTTATTGCAGGAATAAACTCCTTTGGAATTGCACCTGACTTTATACGATCTTCAAAGGTAATCCCTTTTCCCGGAGTTTCCTGAGGAGCCATCTCGATTACCACATGACCGTATTGTCCTTTTCCTCCGGTCTGTTGAATAAATTTACCTGTAGAGATGACTTTCTTTTTAATCGTTTCTCTATAACTTACCTGGGGTTGTCCTACATTTGCCTCTACATTAAATTCTCTTAAAAGGCGATCGATCATTATCTCTAAATGAAGTTGTCCCATCCCACTGATGATTGTCTGTCCAGTATCGGAATTATAACTTACTCTAAAAGAGGGATCTTCATCTTCTAATTTCTTCAATGCGAAGGCTAACCTCTCCTGGTCCTGTTTAGTTTTTGGCTCTATTGCCTGAGAAAGTACTGGCTCAGGAAAATGCATCCCTTCGATAAGGATCGGTTCAGATTCATCGCAGAGGGTATCTCCGGTTTTGGTCTCTTTTAATCCCACTGCAGCAGCAATATCACCACTCTCTATCTCTTCGATTAACTCTTGATGATTAGCATGCATCCTCAACAACTTAGTGACTTTTTCTTTTAGCCTTTTGGTAGCATTATAAACCATTTGGCCCGAAGATAACTTTCCTGAATAAACCCTTAAATAATGAATTTTTCCTACATAGGGATCAGAGGCAACTTTAAAACATAGAGCACAGAAAGGTGCATCAACCGAGGTTTCTCTCTCCTCATACTCCTGGGTTTGGGGTTGCAGTCCCTTTATCGGTGGTAGATCTAAAGGAGAAGGTAAAAATTCTACAATCGCATCCAGTAAAAGTTGTATCCCTTTATTCTTTAAAGATGAACCACAGAGTACAGGAACAAAATGATTCTTTATAACCAGTCTGCGAATTACCTGTTTTATCTGTTGCGGTTGAATTTGAGTAGAGTGTAAAAATATATTTAAAAAATCATCATCAGTCTCAGCGAGTTTCTCTAATAAGATTTTCCGGTATTTATTCAATTGATCCCTAAATTCTAAAGGCACATCTTTTATTTCAATTTCTTTGCCCAACTCATCCCTATAAGTAATGAGTTTTTCTTCAATTAAATCAACTACCCCTTTAAATTCATTATCTTTAAAGTAAGGAAGCTGTATCGCTGCTGCATTTGCCTTTAAATTTTTATGCATCATCTCTATGGTATTAAAAAAATCCGCTCCCTCTCTATCCATCTTATTCACATAAGCTATCCGTGCTACTGAATATCTATCTGCCTGGCGCCATACCGTCTCTGATTGGGGTTCAACCCCTCCTACTCCACAGAAAACCACCACCGCTCCATCTAAAACTTTTAAAGACCTCTCTACCTCTACAGTAAAATCTACATGACCGGGTGTATCAATGATATTTATCCGGTGTTCTTTCCAAAAACAGGTGGTACAGGCAGCGGTAATAGTAATACCCCGTGTTTTCTCCTGGATCATCCAATCCATCGTAGCGGTTCCTTCATCTACCTCACCTAATTTATAGGTCTTACCAGTATAAAAAAGGATCCGTTCAGTAGTGGTCGTTTTACCTGCATCGATATGGGCAATCAATCCAATATTCCTTATCTTTTCTAAACTTATCCTTTCCATCTTTAAACTTTACCATCTAAAATGTACAAATGCCCGGTTTGCTTCCGCCATCTTATGGGTATCTTCTTTTTTCTTTACCGATGCTCCCTCACCCTTATAAGCAGAGATAATTTCCTCCGCTAATCTCTCCGGCATAGGTTTTCCTTTTTTCTGCCGGGCAAAATCTCTTATCCAGCGCAATGCCAAAGAAATCCCCCTTTCTGGCCTTACCTCTACCGGTACCTGATAAGTTGCCCCTCCTATCCTACGAGGTTTAACCTCTAAATGGGGACGCACATTCTCTACCGCTTGATTAAATACTTTAAGTACATCCTGCTCATTGAGCCTTTCCTTTATAATCTCAAAAGCTTGATAGACAATCTTAGAGGCAATGGTTTTTTTACCTTTTAACATTATAATATTAATCAACTTAGCTACCAGAGGACTATTATATTTTAAATCCGGTAAAATTTTTCTTTTCGGTGCTCTTCTCCTTCTCATATTCTATTTAGGTCTTTTTGCTCCGTATTTAGAACGCGATTTTCTTCTCTGCGCTACACCCGCTGCATCTAAAGTTCCTCTTATAATATGATACCTTACACCAGGTAAATCTTTTACCCTTCCGCCCCTTACCAAAACAATAGAATGTTCTTGCAAGTTATGCCCTTCTCCGGGAATATACCCCCAAACTTCTATACCCGTAGTAAGCCGAACTCTGGCCACCTTACGCAGAGCAGAATTAGGTTTCTTGGGAGTCATCGTGCGCACCTGGATGCAGACCCCCCGACGTTGAGGACAACCCTTCAATGCGGGAGATTTTGATTTTCTTTTCTGTTTAACCCGTGGATGTCTAATCAACTGAGAAATCGTAGGCATATTTATTTCTCTTTTTTCTCCTTTTCTGTATCAGAATCAGCAATTTTAATTATCTCTATATCCCTATACTTATGAAAACCTGTACCTGCAGGAATAAGACGGCCTACAATTACATTTTCCTTTAAACCGTATAAATCATCACGGGCACCTCTACAACTTGCATCAGTTAATACGCGTGTGGTTTCCTGGAAACTCGCCGCAGAAATAAAACTATCTGTAGATAAAGATGCCTTGGTAATCCCCAATAACATAGGAGTAGCGGAAGCAGGTTTTTTACCTTTTTTAATTAGCCGGGTATTTTCTTTCTGGAAAACCCATTTATCTACAATCTGCCCCGGTAAAAACTCAGTATCACCTGGATCCTCTATCCTTACTTTTTTAAGCATCTGCCGGATAATTAACTCAATATGCTTATCATTTATTTTTACACCCTGTAAACGATAAACCTCTTGAATCTCATTTACCAGATACTCCTGTAAAACTTTATCTCCGCATACCCTTAAAATATCCTGCAGTACTACCGGACCATCGGTAAGTTGTTGACCCGCAGTAACCCGATCTCCTTTATAAACATTGGGGTGTTTACCATGAGGAATAATATACTGCCTTTCCATACCCGTAGGAGAACGCACGATAATTACCCGTTGACCTTTTTTACTCTCTCCGAATTCTACAAATCCATCGATCTCACTAATAATGGCAGCATCCTTAGGACGTCGGGCTTCAAATAACTCTGCTACCCGAGGAAGCCCTCCGGTAATATCCCTGGTCTTTACAATCAAACGCGGGATCTTGGCTAAAAGGTCTCCTGCTTCTACAAATTGACTGTCCTTTACTAATATGTGTGCTCCCACAGGAATAGGATAAATACCCATCACTTCATTAGCTTTATTTAATATAACTATCTGGGGATGATAATCCTGCTTATGCTCAATCACCACTCTCTCCGTAATCCCTGTTACGGGATTATGCTCATCCTTAATAGTAACATCAGGAATAATATCTTCGTATTTTACATAACCTTCCACTTCCGTTAATACAGGAGAAGTATAGGGATCCCAATGGACAAACTCCTCTCCCTTCTCAATCTCTGTTTCATCTCGTACCTTCAAAAAAGCGCCCTGCACTATAGGATAACGCTCTAACTCTCTACCTTTAGAATCATTTATGGTTACAAAACCGTTTTTATTTAAAACTATAAATTCTTTTTTCTTGGGTACCACTCTTAAGTTGTGATATTTCAGAATTCCTTTATTTTTTGATTTTAAAGAAGACTGTTCTGCTACCCGTGAAGCAGTACCTCCGATGTGGAATGTCCGCATGGTGAGTTGAGTTCCGGGCTCTCCGATACTCTGAGCAGCAATTATCCCTACCGCCTCTCCCACCTCTACCATTTTGCCTGTAGCGAGGTTTCTTCCATAACATTTTGCACAAACGCCTCTAACAGTCTCGCAGGTAAGGACACTACGGATACGGATCTTCTCTATACCCAATCTTTCAATCATTTCTGCTTTCTCTTCCGTAATCTCTTCACCCGCTTTTACAATTACCTCATCCGTTACCACATCTACTATATTATCTAAGGCGACTCTTCCTACAATTCTATCTTTAAGACTTACTACTATCTCATCACCTTCAATAATTGCTGAAACAGTGATTCCGTTTAAAGTTCCGCAATCCTCTTCTACAACTACTACATCTTGAGCAACATCGATTAAACGACGGGTTAAGTACCCGGCGTCTGCAGTTTTTAAGGCGGTATCCGCCAATCCTTTTCTTGCTCCGTGGGTAGAAATAAAGTATTCTAATACATTAAGCCCTTCACGGAAATTGGCAGTAATAGGACTTTCAATAATTTCTCCTGACGGTTTTGCCATTAATCCCCGCATCGCTGCTAGTTGCCTTACCTGAAGTCTCGAACCTCTTGCTCCGGAGTCTGCCATTAAAAATATGGGATTAAATGGATGCATACTTTTAAATAAAAGATCACTTACCTTATCCGTAGCCCTTGTCCATATATCAATTATTTTATTGTATCTTTCCCTTTGGGTAATTATACCTTGACGGTACTGTTGCTCAACTTTAGCGACCTCTTTTTCTGCCTCCTCTAAAACTTCTTTTTTCCCTCCCGGGATGGTTAAATCATCTATACCAATAGAAATTCCTCCCAATGTAGAGTATTGAAAACCTAACTTTTTAAGCTCATCCAATAATTCAATAGTCTTATAATGCCCATAACGTTTATAGTATTCATTTATAATTATCCCAATATTGGATTTATTTATCTCTTTATTAACGAAACCAAAATCTTCAGGGAAAATCGCATTAAAAATAACTCTTCCCGTGGTAGTAGAAATAATGGTTTTTTGAGCGATAACTTTTCTCTCATCTATATCGAAGAGCTTATCTACCCTTAATTTTATCTTATCGTGTAAACCTATCACATTATCATTATAAGCAATAATTACTTCATCCCGATTAGAAAATATCTTTTGAGTCTCATTAATCTCAGGCTTTTCTTTAGTCAGATAAGCAAAACCTAAAATCATATCCTGAGTATGGGAGACAATCGGAGAGCCATTAGCAGGAGAAAATATATTATTGATGGAAAGCATCAGGATCCTTGCTTCCATCTGTGCCTCCAAAGATAAAGGAACATGTACCGCCATCTGGTCTCCATCAAAGTCAGCATTAAAAGCAGTACAAACTAAAGGATGAATCTTTATCGCCTTTCCCTCAATAAGACGGGGATAGAATGCCTGAATACTCAAACGGTGTAATGTGGGTGCACGGTTAAGTAAAACAGGATAATCCTTAATTACCTCCTCCAACATGTCCCAGGCTTCAATATTTGCCCTCTCTACCATTCTGCGTGCACCTTTAAGGGTATGGACAATACCTTTCTCTTTTAATTTCTTAAAAATGAAAGGCTTAAATAATTCTAAAGCCATCTGCTTAGGTAGACCGCATTCATATAACTTAAGGTCAGGTCCTACTACAATTACCGAACGACCCGAATAGTCTACGCGTTTACCTAAAAGATTCTGACGGAAACGACCCTGTTTTCCTTTCAGCATATCCGCAAGTGATTTCAAAGGTCGGTTATTAGAACCCATTACCGGACGACCGTGTCGACCATTATCTAAAAGTGCATCCACTGCTTCCTGAAGCATCCTCTTTTCATTACGGATAATTATATCCGGAGCGTTCAGTTCTATCAGTTTTTTCAAACGGTTATTCCGGTTAATTACCCGACGGTAAAGATCATTTAAATCTGAAGAAGCCATCCTTCCTCCCTCTAGAGGCACCAGTGGCCTTAAATCAGGAGGAATAACCGGAATCACCTCTAACACCATCCATTCCGGACGATTCCCGGAATTTTTGAAATCCTCAATGATCTTCAATCTCTTTAAAAGTCGACGATTATTAAGCGTATCTTTGGTCTTCTCTATATCTCTGCGCAATTTTTTACAAAGTGCTTCTAAATCAAGCCCTTTTAATAATTCTCTAATCGCCTCCGCACCTATACCCACTTTAAAATTCGGACCGTAATTCTCTTTCGCCTTTTGATAGGCCTCCTCATTCAGAAGCTGTTTATATTTTAAAGGTGTAGAACCAGGGTCGATCACCACAAATTCTTCATAGTAAATAATCTTTTCCAAATCATTTAATCCCATATCCAATAAAGCTGCTAATCTTGAAGGAACCGTCTTAAAAAACCATATATGAGTAACCGGTGCAACCAATTCAATATGTCCCATACGTTCCCTTCTTACCGAAGAAGAATCCACCGTAACCCCACAACGGTCACAGGTTATCCCCTTAAATTTTATCCCCTTATATTTACCGCAGTTACATTCCCAATCCCGCACCGGACCAAAGATCTTTTCACAGAAAAGCCCATCCTTCTCTGGTTTAAGGGTTCGATAATTTATAGTCTCTGCCTTCTTTACTTCACCCTTTGACCAACTCCGGATCACCTGGGGAGAAGCGATCTTAATCGTTATACTATCAAACTGCACAAAATCTGTCATAGCTTAACCTGCCTGTTTCTTTTCCGTGCGTACATCCAAACATAAACCTTGTAATTCTTTAATTAATACGTTGAATGACTCTGGTATTCCGGATTGAAGTCTCTGTTCTCCTTTAACGATTGCCTCATAGATACGCGTTCTTCCGGAAACATCATCACTTTTTACCGTAAGCATCTCCTGTAAAGTAAAAGCTGCTCCATAAGCCTCTAAAGCCCATACTTCCATCTCTCCTAATCTCTGCCCACCAAATTGAGCTTTTCCTCCTAAAGGTTGTTGGGTAATTAAAGAATAAGGACCGATGGAACGGGCATGGATCTTCTCTTCTACAAGATGCACAAGTTTCATCATATAGATGTAACCCACAGTAATCTTCTGATCAAACTCTTCTCCAGTATAACCATCTCTTAAGGTCATTTTTCCATCTTCCGGAAGCCCTGCTTTCTTAAGCATCTGTTTTATTTCCAATTCCTTTGCGCCATCAAAAACAGGACTGCAACAGTACAATCCTAATGCCTTGGCTGCCCAACCTAAATGCGTCTCTAAGATCTGACCCACATTCATCCGCGAAGGCACACCTAAAGGATTCAAAACTATCTCTACCGGTGTTCCGTCAGGTAAAAAAGGCATATCTTCTTCAGGAATTATCCTTGCTACCACACCTTTATTTCCATGTCTACCTGCAAGTTTATCTCCTTCCATAAGACGCCTTTTGGTAGCTACATAAACTACTACCCTTTTTAAAACCCCTGTGGGTAGCTCATCGCCTCGTTTTACCCTCTCAATTTCCCTCGCCTCTTCTTCCAAAAGTTCTTTTATCCGATCATCAAAAGAAGAGATTATATTCTTTGCTTCTTCATTTTCATGTAAATTAAGATCTTTAATCTTTTTCTTATCCACACCTAAAAGTTCAGACAATCTTAGAAGCTTCTCCTGCTCAACGTACTCAATCTCCTGTTTATAATAATTCTTTATCTCTCTAATCTTTGCTATTTCTTTAGTCTTTTCCTCTTTTGATTTTCTTCCTTTTTCTCTCCGGCTGAAGACCTCTACATTCACCACCACACCTTCTACACCCGGAGGAACTACTAAAGAAGTATCCCGCACATCCGAAGCTTTCTCACCAAAAATAGCCCGTAATAACCTCTCCTCTGCAGAAAGTTCTGTTTCAGTTTTAGGAGTCACCTTTCCTACCAGTATATCTCCAGGAAAAACATAAGCACCGATACGCACAATACCATTTTTATCTAAATTAGCTAAAGCCTCCTCCCGTGCATTTGGAATGTCGCGGGTAATCTCCTCTTTACCCAAACGGGTTTCAATTGCTTCTACCTCAAATCTTTCAATGTGTACAGAAGTAAAGACATCTTCTTTAACTACCTTTTCACTAATCAAAATAGCATCTTCAAAGTTATAACCTCTCCAAGGCATAAAAGCAACTAAAAGGTTCCTTCCCAGAGCCAATCTTCCATCTTTTGTAGCCATACCATCAGCAATAATTTGCCCCTTCTCTACATACTGGCCTAATTTAACTAAGGGTCTCTGATTAAAGCAGGTATCCGCATTGGTACGCATAAATTTTTTTAATTCGTATTTTGTTTTACCGATAGTGATAGAATTAGCATCCACCTCAGTAACTCTGCCTGATTCTTTAGCGATTACCACTACTCCCGAATCACGCGCCACCTTTTCCTCCATACCTGTTCCCACTAAAGGTGGTTCGGTAAATAAAAGCGGGACCGCTTGTCTTTGCATATTTGAACCCATTAAAGCACGGTTAGCATCGTTGTGCTCTAAGAAAGGAATCAATGATGCAGCTACAGAAACAAGTTGTTTAGGAGAAACATCCATATACTCCACATCCTTAGGTGGCACCTTAGGAAAATTACCTTTATAACGACAGGAGACCTCTTTTTCTATAAAATTACCCTCTTCATCAATAGGAACATTTGCCTGGGCAATGACTCTATTTTCTTCTACATCTGCAGTCAAGTATTCAATCTTACGGGTAACTCGACCATTCTCTACCTTGCGATAGGGAGTTTCTAAAAATCCTAAAGAATTTACTCTGGCATAGGTACTTAAGGAAGAGATGAGTCCAATATTAGGACCTTCGGGTGTCTCAATCGGACATATCTTTCCGTAATGAGAAGGATGCACATCACGCACCTCAAAGCCTGCTCTTTCGCGGGACAATCCTCCTGGACCTAAAGCACTTAGCCTGCGTTTGTGCGTCATCTCCGCTAGAGGGTTCACCTGATCCATAAATTGGGAAAGCTGGCTTCTTGCAAAAAAGTCTTTTACCTGGTTAAAAAGCAATTTTGAATTTATAAGGTGATGGATACTTATATCTTCCATACTTCCTATAATCGAAAGTCTTTCCCGTATAGAACGTTCTATCCGGTATAATCCGATCCTCACCTGATTCTGGACCAATTCTCCTATTGTCTTTACCCGACGGTTACCTAAATGGTCAATATCATCAAGATTACCTTGACCTTCTTTTAAATTAATGAGGTAATCTAATACTTTTATCACGGTTAGGGAATCCAATATTCTTTTGTCTAAAGAAACATCCATATTTAATTTACGGTTAAGGATAAATCTTCCCGCTCTTCCCAAATCATAACGCTGAGGGTCGAAGAATAGCCGGTAGAAAAGATTTTCTGCGGATTCTAAATTTAACGGTTCAGTAGGACGCATCTTACGGAAAAAATCTAATAAGGCTTCCTCTTTATTTTTAGTATAATCTTTTTTTAGGGTATTTAAAATAACCGGATATTCCTTAGGAAAAGCAGAAATTATATCCTTATCCTCAGAGAATCCCAGAATCCTTAAGATCTGGGTAGCAGGGAAACTACGCTGTCTATCTACATAAGCAACAATGACTTCGCTTATATCATATTTAAACTCCAACCATGCTCCCCGATAAGGAATTATCCTTGCGTAGTATAGCCTTCTTCCTGTAGGATGGGGTTCCTCTTCAAAAGCAACTCCGGGAGAACGTTGTAATTGACTAACCACCACACGCTCATCACCATTGATAATAAAACTCCCTGTCTCAGTCATCAAAGGTATCTCACCCAGATAAGCCTCCTGCTCTTTGGTCTCATTTAAAGAGACGATCCTTAACCTTATCTTTAAAGGACAGGCATAAGTCATCGAACGTCTTTTACATTCAGATACACTGTATTTTGGTTTTCCCAAAGAATAACTGATAAACTCAATTCTCAATTTTTTATCCTGAGATTCTATCGGGAAAACCTCTAAGAATACCTCCTGAAGCCCTTGGGGTTTTCTTTGATTAGGAGGTACATCCATCTGGAGAAATTCTCTATAAGATTCAATTTGTACATTTAAAAGATGTCCTAAATCAAAAACATCTTTTATCTTACCAAAATTCATTAACTTAACCATCGCTTCTTATTAATTTTAAAGGTTTAAATTTATTTTAATTCCACCGTTGCCCCGACCGCTTCTAACTTCTTCTTTATCTGTTCTGCCTCTTCTTTAGAAACACCTTCTTTTACTGGTTTAGGACAGGAATCCACAAGGTCCTTTGACTCCTTAAGACCTAAATTAGTAATTGCCCTTATCTCTTTGATTACTGCGATTTTGTTTGCTCCTGCAGAAGCCAGGATTACATTAAATGTAGTTTTTTCTTCCGCAGGTTGTCCTGCTGGCTGGGCAGTTCCTGCTGAAACCGCACCTGCTGCAGAAACCAAAGGAACAGCTTGGGCACTTACACCAAATTTCTCCTCCAACGCTTTTACCAACTGTGACAGTTCCAAAGCATTCATCTGTTCAATAGACTTTACCAGTTCCTCAATTTTGTTTTCTGCCATTTTCCCCTCCTTTACTTTTTTCCTTTATGCTATTTAGTACATAAACAAGCCGGCGCGGAACTTCCCGCAGAGTTAAAACTAAAAGTAACAAAGGTGTCTTTAATAATTGACTCAGTTGCGCATAAAGAACCTCGCGGTTAGGTAAAGTAGCTAACTGAGAAACCTCTTGAGAAGAAATTACCTTGTTCTTTAAAAGTCCGCCCTTTATCTTTAAACCTTCATTCTCTTTACTAAAATTAAATATAGCCTTGGCTACCGCTACTGGATCTCCCCTCACCCAAACAATCCCACAGGGACCTTCTAAAATAGGGAAAAGAGTCTCTAAACCTTTTGATTTAAAAACTCTCTTAGCAATACTATTCTTTATTACCGTAAAATGTGCCAGATGAGCTTTGAGTATATTTCTGAATAAACTTAACTGAGGCGCATTTACTTCAGAGTATTTCACCAAAAATATACAATCCACCTCCTCAAGGTTCTTTTCAATATACTGTTGACAAAAACTATTAATTAATCTGCCTACGTTACCCATACTTAATACTGTAAAGGTATCCCCGGACTCATCGTAGAAGAGATATAAATACTTTTTATAAACTTACCTTTTACCGCTGGAGGCTTTGCTTCATTAACCGCTTCGATTACCCTGGAAGCATTCTCAAAAATTTTTTTCTCATCGAATGATAATTTAGCCACCGCTATATGAATACCTCCCTGCTTATCATTCTTAAATTCAACTTTACCTTTTTTTAATTCTTCGATTGCCTTTTTTATATCATTAGTTACAGTTCCAGTTTTAGGACTGGGCATCAAACCACGTGGACCTAAGATCTTACCTAAACGGGAGATATCTTTCATCATCTCCGGGGTAGCTACCACACAATCAAAATCTAAAAAACCATTCGCTACCTTATTGACTAATTCCTCGCCTCCTACGATATCCGCTCCTGCTTGGCGTGCCTCATTTTCTGCCTCTCCTTTACAGAATGCCAAAATCCTTAATTTCTTACCCCTTCCATGTGGCAAAATTACTGTCCCTCTTACCTGCTGGTCTGATTTTTTAGGATCGATATTTAAATTAAAATGTAGGTCTACAGAAGAATCAAATTTAGTAGCGGGCATTTTCTTTAACAAAGAGATAGCCTCCTCTAATGAATAACGTTTGTCTTTTTCTATATACTTTAAATTCTCTTTATATCTTTTACTTCTTTTTTTCATCTCAATTATTCTATCTGAATCCCCATACTCCGCGCAGTACCTTCTACAATCCGCATTGCCTTATTTATATCCTGGGTATTGAGATCTTTCAATTTCTGGCGCGCTATCTCTTCTACTTGACTTCTGGTTATTTTACCGATGATTTCTTTACCAGCATTACCCGATGCTTTAGCTAGATTTGCCATCCGTTTAATTAATACAGAAGTAGGAGGACTTTTAATAATAAAAGAAAAACTCTTATCCTCAAAAATTGTAATAATTACCGGAAGAATTAATCCCTCTTTATTCTTTGTCTGCTCATTAAACTGTTTGCAGAATTGCATAATATTTACTCCATGCTGACCTAAAGCAGGTCCCACGGGAGGAGCAGGATTAGCTTGTCCTGCAGGAATATGTAATTTCACTTGAGCAACTATTTTCTTAGGCATTTTTACACCTTTTCTACTTGCCAGAATTCTAACTCTATAGGCGTAGCTCTCCCAAATATAGAAACATTTACTTTAAGTTTACCTTTCTCAGGATGAACCTCTTCCACAGTCCCACTAAAATTCAAAAACGGACCATCAGAGATCCTCACCTGTTCTCCTTTTTCAAAAGTAACTTTAGGTGAAGGTTTTGCTTTGGTCTCCTCTACTCTTTTAAATATTCTATTTACCTCTTCCTCTGCGAGGGGCGTAGGATTCCTACCTAAACCAATAAAACCAGTTACCCCTGGGGTGCGACGTATCGCTAAATAAGTAGCCTCATTTAACTCCATCTCTACCAGTAGATAACCAGGAAAAAATTTTCTCTCCGAAACCCTGCGTTTACCTGACCTTATCTCTGAGACCTGCTCAGTAGGAATAAAAATCTGCCCTACATAATCTTTAAGACCTTTTTGAGCAATGGTATTTTCTAAGGCAGTTTTTACTCTCTGCTCAGAACCTGTCTGAACATGGACTACATACCACTTTTTCATTTAAGGATCATACTTAAGATTTTTGATAAAATTATATCCACTATCCCAATAAATAAAGCGAGTATAGAAGTAATCACAATTACTACCCAAGTTGCCTCTATCAACTCCTGTTTAGTAGACCAAGAAACCTTTGAAAGTTCAACCCTCACCTCTTTTAAAAAATTGAATACCCTACCAAATACGCCCATCTCTTCTCACCCAGGGGTGGAGGGAATCGAACCCCCAGTCCTGGTTTTGGAGACCAGTGGTTTGCCATTAACCCACACCCCTAAAGATAGTTCATAGTTCGTAGTTAATAGTAAAAATTTCTATTTAATTTCTTTATGCAATGTATGTTTTCTACAATAACGACAAAATTTACTTAACTCTAATCTCTCAGTATGTTTCTTTTTATTCTTAGTAGTAGTATAATTTCTGTTATTACAAACTGTACATTCTAAAGTAATAATCTCACGCATCTTATTTTTTCGTCGGAATAATTGCCCTTACCTCTTAAGCTGGAGACGGGAATTGAACCCGTGACCCCGTCCTTACCAAGGACGTGCTCTACCGACTGAGCTACTCCAGCAAAATTCAAAAAACAAAAATTCACCTTCCTTTAAGGGCTTTTATTTAAAATTCCCTTATTTTAAAAAAGATAATTTTTATGAATTAATAAGTTTAGATAGAATTATAAATATACAATAGAAAATTAATTTTGTCAAGAAAAATTTTTGAATTAATTTAAAAAGATAAAAATAAAAAGGAGCGTCTATCTACTCTCCCATACCCTTACGAGTATAGTACCATCGACCTTGGAGGGCTTAACTACCGTATTCGGAATGGGAACGGGTGTTTCCCCTCCAGTATGGACGCTCCCAAAAATTTAAGACAACTTCTATTTCAATTTAATGGTCAAGCCGATTGGCTGATTAGTACGGGTTAGCTAAAACCCTCACGGGTCTTACACTTCCCGCCTATCAATCCCGTAGTCTACGGGATGCCTTCATCCCGAAAATTCGGGAAGGGATACCTAGTTTTGGGAGGGGTTTGGCGCTTAGATGCCTTCAGCGCTTCTCCTTTCCGAACATAGCTACCCAGCCTTTACCGAAGGCTCGATAACTGGTACACCAGAGGTTCGTCTCTCCTGGTCCTCTCGTACTGAGGAGAGCTTCCCTTCAGGTATCCTTGCACCCACATCAGATAGAGACCGAACTGTCTCACGACGTTCTAAACCCAGCTCGCGTACCCTTTTAACCGGCGAACAGCCGGACCCTTGGGACCTTATCCAGCCCCAGGATAGGATGAGCCGACATCGCAACCAATCCACACTCACGTGTGGGGTTAGACTATATCTTCATCCATGATCGCAGTACATGGAGTTGGCGTATGATAGCGTTGAGGAACACACGCTATCTCACCTCGAAATCTCGAGGATCAGTCGTTACGGGGTCTTATAACGGAACATCGGTAGTAGATAGGGATTTATTATCTCTAAAAATCTCCCTATACTACTAACTGCGATCCTTAAGCGATAATACTTCTTATCTTTATTCAAAGATGCTTTTATGCTAAACTGCGTGTTGAGTAAATTTATCAATTTAGTTTGTTCGGTGATGTTAAACTTCTGGGTATTAAGATAAATCGCCCGATAACTTTTACATCCATCATCCATAAACCAAACTGCTAAACTTAAAGGATGAATTTTTAAGTTATCAGGGATTATCTTTCTACCCGCTCGATAGAATTGCCTATAAATTTCCGTCAATTCTGGTAGACTTTTGGTAGTAAATCTATAGGCTATTCTACCTGCGTTGCTAAACCTTATATGTGGTTGAGTGGAAACTATATTTTTTAGTTCATTATATTTCCACTCCACATATTCTTTTTGCTTTATAGAGTGATTGATCTCTAATAAAGCATTGGTCTTGCAACGCATTGTTCCATCACCGAGTAAACAGCCCACGATTATCGCTTTTTGGCGTTCCGTAAGACTTCCCACGGTATTATCCCGAAATTTCGGGACTCCACCGTTATTAGCCAATACTCTTCCGACGTTACCGCCGGAACACCCCAAACCTTGAGGTGCCAAACCGGGCTGTCGATGTGAACTCTCGAGCCCGATCAGCCTGTTCACTTCTTTTAAAGAAGTAGACTATATCTTCATCCTTAAGTATCCCGCTTAAGGAGTACAGCGTCTTGTTCCGCTTTCTTAACTAGCGGAACCCCGCACAATACGTGCGAAGTCGTTACGGGGCTAAGAGGAGTTTGTATTGAAAAAATGGGATAATGTGGGGTCTAATTATTTCCATTAGTTTTTTTGTTTCCTCAACATTGAAGTATAAACAAGGATATTTTTTCTTTTTTAAGAGTATGGTCGGTTTTAAAGAAAAATTTTTTTCTAAGGCTAATGCCAATCTTTCTATCTCATGTTGAGTATATTTAGATAAATAGATGTAAGCACTTTTATCCCGCTGATAAAGATATCCATCATCCATATACCAAACTGCTAAGCTCAAAGCACTCTTAAAGATAGAGACAATATCTTCAGGAATAACCTTACGGCCTTCCTGATAGAATCTACGCCTTAGCCGACCAAACTCCGGGCTAGATAATGATTGACAACGATAATAGGAGTAAGATTTCTTGTAGACAGGATTAAATCTGCGCATCAATTTCGGCTCTGACTGCATCATATTCTTTAGTTCTAAATACTTCCAGAAGATGTAATCTTTTTGTTTTAGAGAATGCTCCAAGCGCAGACGAGCATTTCGTTTTCCTGTCTTCTGCAAGAAACCGTCTCCCAAAATTATGCCAATCACTATCTCTTTTTGCCTTTTGGTCAACCCCATCTCTCCTCTAGCTTCCCACGGTGTTATCCCGACATTTCGGGACTTCACCGTTATAAGCTGTAAACTAGTTCCGATGTTACCACCGGAACAGGACAACCTTTTGGTTATCCCCGGAGTACCTATTATCCGTTGAGCGATGGCCCTACCAATCAGAACCACCGGATCATTAGCCCCTACTTTCGTACCTGCTCGGGATGCCTCCCTCACAGTCAAGCTGGCTTATGCGCTTACACTCCCCAGGCGATTGCCGACCGCCTTGAGCCAACCTTTGGGCCCCTTCGTTACCTTTCAGAAGGGAACCGCCCCAGTCAAACTGCCCACCTGCCACTGTCTCCTTACCTGTTTCAAGGCTAAGGATTAGAACTTTAGTACCATAAGGGTGGTATTTCACATTGCGGCTCTGCTCCAACTAGCGTCAGAGCTTCACAGCCTCCCACCTATTCTACACATATGGGACCAAAATTCAATAACAGGTTGCAGTAAAGGTTCCGGGGTCTTTTCGTCTTGATGCGGGTAGACGGCATCTTCACCGCCACTACAATTTCGCCGAGTCCCTCGTTGAGACAGCGCCCAAGTTGTTAGACCATTCGTGCGCGTGGGAACTTACCCCACAAGGAATTTCGCTACCTTAGGACCGTTCGTTTATGTTAACTTCCGATTTCTCGGAAGACCGGACTATATCTTCTCCTGATTTTTCTTCAGGAGTCTGGCGTATAGTCTCTGAGGATTCCAAAGAAAAGGAAGTTTTCAGGCTGGCTAAAATCTCTTCATCACGATAACGTCTTTTACCAGGCTCATTCATTTCTTTTCTTAACTGAAGGATCTTCTTTAATCCCTCTTCTTTAAGATGCTGTTGGTTTTTAATAATTTTGGCAATCTGACAAAATTTTGAAAAGTCGCGTTTTTTCTTCGCGGAAAGAAACCTATATTTCTTAAAGAAGGGGATTACTTTTTCCCAGAGGGCATTAAAGTTATTCACTTCGTAATACCAAACACCATCAGGTCTACATCTTAACCTGCCACATTTTAAATAGCGTTTAAATAAAGCGAGAATAACTTTATCCTTCTGGGAAATGTTGAAACAAAGAGAAACTTTCCAGCCCAATCTTCTATAGTCTTGCCGTGGTCTAAAGGAAACATTAAAACTTCCTTCTCCATCGGCAAAACCTGCTAAGTAATATCCTATTTCTGGTCGCATAGGAATCCCTTTTCTTTGGTCTTTCCTGCTGATTGTCCCTATCTAACAGATTGTTACATCCTATCTCTTTGGACAGGAGTACTGTTAGCCTAACAGGACTTCCCAGCATATAGCCAGATTTTTTTACGTAACTACTGTGGTCCACTCAATAGTTACGGCCGCCGTTTACTGGGGCTTCGGTTCAAGGCTTCTCCCGAAAATTCGGGATAACCTATCCCCTTCACCTTCCAGCACCGGGCAGGTTTCACACCCTATACATCCTCTTTCGAGTTTGCAGAGTGCTGTGTTTTTACTAAACAGTCACCCGGGCCACTTTACTGAGACTCCGATTGCTCGGAGCACCCCTTGTTGCGAACTTACGGGGCTATTTTGCCGAGTTCCTTAACGAGGGTTATCTCGAGGGCCTTACCATTCTCTGGTGGTCTACCTGTGTCGGATTCCGGTACGAACAGCTAAATAACTCCTCCCTAGATTTTTCTTGGCAGTAAGATTCACTACACTTCTCCTTTGGAATCCGCAGGATCCCTCCCTAGGATTACTCTTAGGGAAACAGGGACTTCCAACACCCTGCAGTAATGATCTCACTGCGTCATCTAGGAAGTAATAACGCTATTTAGCTGGTTGCCGAATATTAACGGCATACCCATCACCTACGCATATATCAGCCTCGGCTTAGGCTCGACTAACCCTGGGCGGATTAACCTTCCCCAGGAAACCTTAGACTTTCGGCCTGCCGGTTTCTCGCCGGCATTTTCGCTACTCATACCGACATAATCACTTCTGCATACTCCAGTAGTCCTTACGGTCTACCTTCAGCGCATGCAGAACGCTCCCCTACCGCTTATAGGAACTATCCCTATAAACCCACAGCTTCGGTACTAAGCTTAAGCCCCGTGAATCTTCGGCGCAGAATCGCTCGACCAGTGAGCTGTTACGCACTCTTTAAATGATGGCTGCCTCTAAGCCAACATCCTGGCTGTCTTAGCGATTCCACATCCTTTACCACTTAGCTTAGATTTAGGGACCTTAGCTGGCGGTCTGGGCTGATTCCCTTTTGACTATGGAGCTTATCCCCCAAAGTCTTACTCCCGGGATAGTCGTAGAAGTATTCGGAGTTTGGTTGGGTTCAGCATCCTGGTAGGGACCCGCAACCCATTCAGCACTCTACCCCTTCTACGTAGTTTCCCGAGGCTATCCCTAGAGATATTTCGGGGAGAACCAGCTATTTCCAGGTTTGTTTAGCCTTTCACTCCTACCCACAGCTCATCCCACACTTTTTCAACAGTGACGGGTTCAGGCGTCCACCCCGATTTCTCGGAGCTTCCCCTTGGCCATGGGTAGATCACCTGGTTTCGGGTCTATTCCTGCAAGCTAAACGCCCAATTAGGACTCGGTTTCCCTATGCCTCCAGCCGAAGTTTCGGCTTTAGACTCGCTTGCAAGAATAACTCGTCGGTCCATTATGCAAAAGGTACGCGGTCAGGCATTGGCCGAAAATTCGGCCCATAGCCCTTCCACCGCTTGTAGGTCTATGATTTCAGGTTCTATTTCACTCGCTTCACCAGCGTTCTTTTCAACTTTCCCTCACGGTACTCGTGCACTATCGGTCGAGGTAGAGTATTTAGCCTTGGACCTTGGTCGGCCCAGATTCCCACAGGATTTCCCGTGTCCCGTGGTACTTGGGAAACTTCTTGGCGACCTTGGGATTTCGCATACAGGACTTTCACCTTCTATGGTATACCTTTCCAGGTATTTCTGCTATCCCTAAGTCTACCGTTAATGAAGCTCCCCCAACCCCCCGATAGAAACCTATCGAGGTTTAGGCTTTTCCCTTTTCGCTCGCCACTACTAAGGGAATCTCATTCGATTTCTTTTCCTCAGGGTACTGAGATGTTTCAGTTCCCCTGGTTTCGCCTCCACTGACTATGCATTCATCAGCGGATATCCCGAAATTACTCGGGATGGGTTACCCCATTCGGAGATCTGCGGATCACCGGTTGTTTGCACCTCCCCGCAGCATATCGGTGCTTACCCCGTCCTTCATCGCCTTACCTCGCCAAGTCATCCATACATAGACCCTTCGTAGCTTGACCATTAAATTTCTCGGCGATTTAATAGAAGTTGTCAAAGAGCAAATAAAAACAAATCTATCTTTTCTCAGTGGAGCAGAGGGGATTTGAACCCCTGACTTCCTGCTTGCAAAGCAGGCGTTCTCCCACTGAACTACTGCCCCCCCCCCTAAATTTGGGCAGAAATCTATAAAAGAACTGTTTGCGGGGCAAAGCAGATGCTCTCCCCCTGAGCTACAGCCCCATTAGTTCATAGTTACGCGCACCTGTTGGCTCGCTTTAGTTCATAGTTCATAGAACATATATTTTTACTACGAACTATGAACTATCGACTCTCAACTCAATTGGGCCCAGATGGATTCGAACCATCGACCCCAGTCTTATCAGGGCTGTGCTCTAACCAACTGAGCTATGGGCCCGTATATATAAAAACTAAATTTTTGCTTTATGAAAATTTAGAAAGGAGGTGATCCAGCCGCACCTTCCGGTACGACTACCTTGTTACGACTTAGCGCCAGTCACCAGGTTTACCTTCTTCTCCGCTAAGCGGAGATTTCAGGTACCCCCAGCTCCCATCGCTTGACGGGCGGTGTGTACAAGGCCCGGGAACGTATTCACGGCGGCGTAGCTGATCCGCCATTACTAGCGATTCCGTCTTCATGGAGTCGAATTGCAGACTCCAATCTGAACTGAGCCCGCTTTTTTGCGATTAGCTCCCCCTCGCGGGTTGGCAACGCTTTGTAGCGGGCATT
>Ga0207433_10002163_pt1 | contig 40603 bp, 36 predicted proteins | sample YelNatPaOPGAMG01_FD_187559 | JGI IMG/M metagenome (GOLD analysis project Ga0207433, IMG submission 187559) | Hot spring thermophilic microbial communities from Obsidian Pool, Yellowstone National Park, USA - OP-RAMG-01 (SPAdes) (version 3) | ecosystem: Environmental > Aquatic > Thermal springs...
CGTCACGATTTCGGCGGAGTTGCTCCAGCCGATCGCGATGGAGGAGGGTCTTCGCTTTGCGGTGCGCGAGGGCGGACACACCGTGGGCGCCGGAGTGGTCAGCAAAATCATAGCTTGATAAAGGTAATCGCTGGATTTGCAAATGGTTGAATTTCGCGATTATCTCCAATAACTTGGATGGCGGGGTTACGGTGTCTTTCAAGCCTATCCATCCAAATAAAGGATTATTGAATGGCAGCGAAGGAAAGTAGGATCGTGATAACGATGGCGTGCTCCGAATGCAGATCGCGCAATTACGTCACATCAAAGAACCGTCAAAAACATCCAAACAGGATGGAATTGAAAAAGTATTGCCCCACTTGCCACAAGCACGTGATGCATCGCGAAGCCAAGTAGGCATCCGGGGGCGTCTGCGCGACCGGTTTCTTGCCGCGCAGAGGGGACGAAGGGGTGTAGCACAGTTGGTCAGTGCGCCCGCCTCCAAAGTGGGAGGTCGCGGGTTCGAATCCTGCCACCCCTGCACCTAAACTCCATGCGCGTTTTATCGATGAACGGATTTATCCGAAGCGTGCTGAGTTTGTTATCGCGCGATAGCTGTAAGCGCATCGATATCAATTCCTTGCACATCTCGATTTTCCGGGATGATTCAATGGGAGTTGATTGGCGTATTTCATACGAATGACGTCAAGGATCGGGAAAGGGCTTTTATGGCAAACAACACGGATCTCACCCCATCCTCCATGAACCGCGGAAAGGGTTTTCTGCATGAGGTATGGGTGGAGCTGAAAAAAACAACTTGGCCCACATGGGAGGAGGCGTGGAGACTCACCATGGTGGTCGTGGGCGTCATAATTGTCATCGCGGTTTACATCGGCGTGATTGATTACGCTCTAACTTGGGTCACCACACACTTTGGATTGCTGAAATAATAAATCGCCAGGCTTTCCGTCCACCTCCAATTCCCGACGGATCGAATAATTAACTATGCAGAGACATTGGTACGCCGTACATACATACTCCGGTCATGAAAACAAGGTAATGACCAATATACTGCGCCAAGCGGACGCGAGAAACCTTCGCGATAAAATTTTCGACATCAAGGTGCCTACGGAGAACGAATTGCGCACCCGCGACGGAAAGCGTCAGTCTGTAAAACGCAAGGTCTTCCCCGGATATGTTCTGATTGATATGATCCTCGACGAAGATACCTGGCATTTGGTTCGCTCCACCTCGGGAGTGACCGGATTTGTCAGTTCCGGAAACAAACCCGTGCCCCTTCAGGACAAGGAGATACAACTCATTCTTCAATCCGAAGCGGGAACCGTCCAAAAGCCAAGAGTTCAGTGGAACCGAGGCGATGTGATTCGCGTGATCACCGGGCCGTTCACGGGTTTAACTGGCAAGATCGAGGATGTCAAGCCGGACAAAGAGACGTTGAGAGTTCTCATTTCCATTTTTGGTCGAGACACTCCCGTGGAGTTAAACTTCACGGAGGTTGAAAAAGCATAATCGGGGGTCCCTCGATCCCCATCCTCATAAAGGGAGGAAATCGTGGCAAAGAAAGTCACAGCAGTAGTCAAATTACAGATTCCGGCGGGTAAGGCGACACCCGCTCCGCCCGTCGGGTCCACTTTGGGTCCCTACGGCATCAACATGATGGAATTCATCAAGGGGTACAATGAACGAACCGCCTCCCAGGTGGGATCCATCATCCCGGTGGAGATCACAATTTACGAGGATCGTTCCTTCACCTTCATCACCAAGACGCCCCCTGCGGCGGATCTTATCAAAAAGGCTCTGAATATCAAAAGCGGATCGGGGCAACCGAACAAAGTGAAGGTCGGTAACCTAACGCGAGAGCAGGTGAGAGCCATAGCGGAAACAAAGATGCCCGACCTGAACGCCAATGATATCGAAGCCGCTATGAAAATCATCGAAGGCACTGCGCGTTCAATGGGCGTTACAGTGGAATGATCCTCCACCGCTCGATTGTTCCATTCTATGACATTTACAATTCACATGATTGTGTGGGAGGGCGTAAACCCGTTAGAACCACAGGAGAGAGATTATGCCAGGCGCAAAACTATCCACCCGTCAACGACGGGAAGCCAAGTTGGGCAAAGTCAAGCACAGCAAAAGATACATGGAGCTCGCCAAACAGACGCCAAAAGGCTCCTTGTTAACCCCTGAGGAGGCAATCAATAAGATCAAATCCATCGCCAACGCCAAGTTCGACGAGACGATGGAGGTTGCGGTGAACCTTGGAGTGGATCCGCGGCACGGCGATCAGATGGTGCGCGGAACCGTGAACCTTCCCTTTGGCACCGGCAAATCGCGAAAGGTCGCGGTTTTCGCCAAAGGAGAGAAGGCTGACGCAGCCCGCGAAGCCGGAGCGGATGAGGTGGGTGCGGAGGACCTCATCGAGAAAATCCAAAAGGGCTGGACGGGATGGGCGGATTTTGACCTGCTCGTCGCCACGCCGGACATGATGCCCCTCGTCGGCAGGGTGGGAAGCATCCTGAAGCAAAAGATGCCCAATCCCAAGGCCGGCACGGTATCGCCGAACGTCGCTCAAGTGGTCAAGGATATCAAGGGCGCAACCCGAGCGGAGTATCGCGTTGAGAAGGAGGGGATCATCCACTGCCCCATCGGGAAGGTGAGTTATCCTGCTGAAAACCTCCAAGCCAATTTGATTACCTTGATCGGAGCCTTGCTGAAGGCGAAACCCGCAGCGGCTAAAGGCAAATACCTTAAGAAGATATCGATAACCGCCACAATGAGCCCCAGTTTGTCAATCGACACAACTGTGGCGCAAAAAATGGCGGAGAAATCCTGACGCGTCGCTTACACTTATTCATGCGAGACCTCCTTCCAGCAATGGAACGAGGTCTCGTTTGTTTTTCTCGGATGAAAGGAAGACACCCATGCAAACCGTTTATCCAATAAATCTGGAGCGAGAGGCTCACGCGTCGTACAACTATCTGGAGAACATGATAGTCCCGCAAAATGGCTTCACCTATTTCAATGTTTTTCTAACCGACCCGGCGGAAGCGGTTCATGACTGGCCCGACTTCATCGACGTACCAAGTCGGACCGCCGAAGCGTGCGTTTTGCTTCGACACATGACAGGCATTCCCGTGAACACTGAAGAGGCATGCTTCAAACGTATCTACGGCTTCCAGGAAGAGGACGGACTGTTTTACCGTCCGCAATCCCGTATCACACGCCATGAGTTCGTTCGCGAGGAACAGGCTCTTGTCATGGGGGCATTGATCGCCAAGGCTATTGCGGACAAAGATGACGAAGCGCACACAAGACTGGAACGATTAATTGAGGCGCTAAACTCCCAGGAAACGGGCGCGGGATCATTTCCAGCCATGTTGATTCGTCCCGTGGCTCGGGTATGGGAGGCGTACCAATGGCGTCGTGCCGAGAGCCTTTTGGAAAAGCTGACAACGGCCGTTTGTCAAACCTCCCCTGTCTTTCGACCAAATGGAGGATTTGCCGGCCACGTTCACTCGCATCTATACGCCGCCGCCGGTTTGACGGAGGTGGGACGACTGACCGGTGACGATAAACTCATTTCTCATATGGATCGCGTCTTTCAATGGATACGCGACCGCTCCACTCGCTTTGGCTTCGTACCGGAGGTGAGCGAGCGTGCGGATGATGTCGTTGGATGTGAAACGTGTTGCCTGATGGATTACATTCATTTGGCGATATCATTAGCCAAGGCGGGGCGGACGAATTATTACGATGATGTGGAAAGAGCGGTTCGCAATCATTTAATTGAGAGCCGCGTCAAAAACGGCGATTGGTTGCCCTCCAAGCATAACATGACGGATGACGATTTAATCCGACGGAACGGGGTGGGCGATGCAGCGGAGGGAGCCTATGCGGGATGGAGTTGCCCAAATCATATTCTCGCATATGATGAGTGGCTTCCCTCGGGCTGGATTAAATCGCCTGAACTCGCCTCCATCTATCTGAACAAAGTGCGCGCCTTGCAGAACTGTTGCGGGCCGTCCGGACCGAAGGCGTTATATCTGGCTTGGCGGCACGCCTCAAAGGTCATCATGGAAAACGGAGGCAATTCCCTGCGAATCAATCTGTTGCTCGATCGATCCTTGCCGGATGCAGAGGTGCGGTGCAACGAACCATGGGAGGGTCGCGTGGAGGTATGCGCCAAGGACGCATTCCTATCGGTCGCTATGCGCTGTCCCTCCTGGACGAGCGAGAAAGACATGACGGCAACCGTTAACGGGCGCCCGATGGACTTGCAAATTTCAGGGGGATACGCTATGACTCCGAGCTTGTCGGCGGGGGATTGCGTGGAGTTCAGATATCCCTTGGAGGAGCGGGAGGAGTTAGTGAGGATTGGCAATGAAGGACGGCAGTCGTATCGCTATCGGGTTGGTTGGCGCGGCGGAACGGTGATGGAAATGAAGCCGGGGAAAAATCCCTCCTACGGCGTATCTCATCTCATGCCAGCTCCGGTTCAACTCTATTACGGCAATCAGGGACCTCATCCACTCTACCAACGAGGGAATATCCTGCAAAACAAACCTTCGCCCCTGCCGCTCCACAGCGCCACCGGACCCGAAATCTGGTGATCCGCGCGTATGAAAAAGACCTCGATCCGAGAATGAATCGAGGTCTTCCTACTGGGGGACCAGGATTCGAACCTGGGTTAGCGGAACCAAAATCCGCGGTCCTGCCGCTGGACGATCCCCCATTGCACGCAAAATTATACCCCCTTCGGCGAATTGCGTCAAGCGAAAGTCACCGAGATGAAGAAGACGCTGCAAGTGGTTCTCGGACAAGGAACACGGAACAAGGGGCGATACCTGAAAAAGTATCGCCCCTTGATTTTGAAGAACTCCCACCATAGCGTTTTACTGCTTAGGCGGCGGGACCATATGCTGCATCATCTCTTTTTGTTGTTGCGCGGAGATATTCATCTTGTTTCCCCCCGTGTATTTCCAGATAACCACCCCGACGATGGCCAGTACCACGATAATAATGACGATCATTGCCGGAGTGCTGATCTCTCTGTTCATAATGGCATGCTCCTTTTTTATTATTAGTCGACACGATCAACAAACATCATCATCTCGCGGCGGGCGGAATCTCTCGCAGCAAGCAGTTTACAAACGCCTGTCCCATCCCCGTGGAGCTCTGAGCGCACGGATCACCTCCCCAGTTGGACCACTCATTCGCATTGTTATCCGGATTCCACATGAATATCGGCGACAGGGTCTGGGCGATCTTCATCCACTTCACATGCCCGTCCGCGAAGCCCCAGTTGCCACCTCCATTGTGCCAGAACGGAAGGGAACCGCCACCGTTAATATAATTCCATCCAATGGTCCATGTTCCCAAATCCGGCCAGAAATCCTGAGTTTCAAGGAGGTCAACGGTCGTAGCAGGATTTTGCAGAGTGGCGTCCGTCACCGGACCCGGATCGTATAAATTTCCGTTGTCGCCGTAGTTCATCTCGCAGTGCTTGTATCCGTTGTTATAATCAGCGATCGTCATGGAGCCATCCGCCTTGCAACCGGGAACATCGGGCCAGTCATAGCAGTTCCTGGTGAAATAGGCTGAGGGGCAAACCCATGCCGCATCGCTTTTAACATACGGGTACACGGCGGTTCGCCAAGTGTAGTAACCATTTGGCATGTAGATTCGGTTCGCTGGAAATGTCTCGTCATAATCCTGAATGTACATTTGACGCGCAAGCCCGATTTGGTTCATATTGCTAAGGCAAGCAATGGTGCGCGCTTTTTCCCGCGCCTGCGCGAAAACCGGGAACAGGATGGCCGCGAGAATCGCTATAATAGCTATGACAACTAATAGCTCTATTAATGTAAAGCCCATCTTTCGACGACATTCCATTTCAAAAACTCCCTTTCCTTTAAGATTTAATTCCAAGCAATCTTGGAATTCCAAGTGAAAACCAAAGCAGAATTTCAAAACTCGGCATCAGATGATATCACCGTTTGCCTCAAGCTTAGGGATTGATCTGAAAAACGAATTTTGCAATTACCGAATTTAAAGTGACTTAATATCCATACCCCCTTTCTCGCCTTTCTCTTGTTTCCGCAAACTACCCTCCAACATCGACTCGGCTGGGGGATTCATAGGATGCGGGATGAAAAAAGACCGGCACGAAAATCGATTCGAACGGCGGATTCTCCCCCGAAAGACGCCTGTTCAGCCTCTGCACGGCGATATGGCCGATGGTGTGCGCCTGCTGGACGATGCGATGGATGGAGCGCGTGAATCGAGGAAGAAACATCGGGCAGTCGTTGAAACTTACGATCTCGATATCCCCCGGAACCCGGATGTCCATTTCGCCCAAGCTTTCGAGAACCGCGTCCAAATAGTAATCATGCATGCAGAAAATCGCCGTAGGGGGGTCGGAAAGTTGAAGCATCACCTTCAACCCGTCGCTTACGGTGCGTAAAAGCAAGTCAGGATATTTTCCTAACTCCGGCACAAGGTAACGCACGTATTTTTCCGCTTCCGGATCGTTATTACAGCACATGGCATCACGGTAGGCTCTGTAACGGTCTCTCACGGCGGACACCGTCATAAGGTACTCGCTGAAGTAGGCGATACGACGATGTCCCCTGGACTTCATGAACTCAAGCGCGCTAAACGTGGCGTGGTAGTTATCCGTCTTGACCGAATCCACCTCCAGACCCTCCGGGGAGCGATCCAAACACACCACGGGGGTGCCCTTCTCGATGAGTCTGCGGAGCAGAGGGGTGTTTTCGGGGGCGCAAGTGGGGAACAGAACCACACCATCCGCCTCTTCCCCGGCGCGCTCCAAATATTGCGCTTCGCGCACGGGATCGTTGTCGGTACCCCAAAACAGAAGATGATCCTGGTCCGTAAGACCCGAACGGACCCCTAGAAGGTACTGCAACTCGAGGAAATCGTTGCGCTGATGAAACAGAATGGCGATGACGCGGCTTGCGGGTTTAGCGGCATTCTTAACGACCGAACCGATTCGGGGGTGGCGTTCCACGAGCCCCTCGTCCTGTAGCGAGCGCATGGCGCGATGGGCTGTCATTCGGGACACGTTCCAATGGCTCGCCATATCCGTCTCCGTTGGCAGTTTGGCGCCGGGTTGAATCACTCCGCGCTCAATATCCTTACGAATGATATCGGCGATCTCTTTCCACCTTGCAAGTTGCATATGAAGCCCATCCTCATGCATTCACTATCGCATGTTTCATTCAAGGCAAGATTACAAGTTATTGCGGAACAAATATGTTGGTATTCCCTTAAGCGTAGGTTAAATCCAACCCTATGGGCACGCCATGCTTATCGCTTTCTAGTATTTTAAGAGTTTTTTCGCAGTTTGTCAACCCTATTTACAATCAATTTTCACCGCATTTTCATGCCGCGACTTATCGCAAATCGTCATGAATCTCTTTGGAAAACGGAAAATGAACAATTAATCTCGATACTAACCATAAGGTCAATTGTTCCAAACCTGTTTCTGATACATTTCTGAGTTGCATGCCTCCGTTGGCATTGATATTTATCGTTCCTGTTGACGACGTTTGGAGCGATACGCCTCTTCCATAGGGCATGGCAACAAATGACGATAGGGGCGCCGTGACAAATACGGCGCCCCTACCCGTTCCTTTTTTATGTCTATCCGCGTTATTTTGCGTTGGGAGGAGGAATCATGTGCTGCATCATCTCCTTTTGCTGCTGCGCGGAGATATTCATCTTGTTTCCCCCCGTGTATTTCCAGATAACCACCCCGACGATCGCCAGCACAACGATAATGATGACAATCATCGTCGGGGTGTTGACCTCTCTGTTCATAATGGCATGCTCCTTGTTCAAATATCTTCGTCTCAATTCATCTTCATCGGCTAATTTCAATATCTTTTTTCCGGGTCGATTGACAAGCATGAAACGAGTCTTAGCCTCTTCTCGCTTGTTTTGCCATGCCTTTTAACTTAACGGGCTCCGGGCGGGATAGAGTTAAGCAAGCTGCTGATCTGACTTGGAGACCATTCGCCGCCCGAGTTGTTGTCGGGTATCCACATAAAGGTGGGGGAGATCGTCTGGGCGATCTTCATCCACTTCACATGCCCGTCCGCGAAGCCCCAGTTGCCGCCACCGTTGTGCCAGAATGGCAGGGAACCGCCTCCGTTGATGTAGTTCCATCCGACAGTCCACGTGCCCAAATCCGGCCAGAAGTCCTCCGTCTCCAAGATGTCAATCGTCGTGGAGGGATTTTGCATTGTGGCGTCCGTCACCGGCCCACCGTCAAAGATATTGCCATTGTCGCCGTAGTTCATCTCGCAATGCTTGTAGCCGTTGTTATAATCGGCTACCGTCATGTCGCCGTCGGCAAGACAGTTTTGATCCGGCCAATCAAAGCAGTTCCGCGTGAAATACGCCGAAGGACAGACCCAGGTCTGTTCGCTTTTAACATACGGGTACACGGCGGTTCGCCAAGTATAATACTGTCCCTGCGGGTTGTAAAAACGGTTCTCGGGAAATACCTCGTCATAGTCCTGAATGTACATTTGGCGCGACAGCTCGATTTGGTTCATATTGCTAAGGCACGAAATGGTGCGCGCTTTTTCCCGCGCCTGCGCGAAAACCGGGAACAGAATGGCCGCGAGAATCGCTATTATCGCTATGACAACTAATAGCTCTATTAATGTGAAACCATTTCCTCTGCGATGTTCCATCACTACAAATTCCTTTCTAATATTGTGTTCAAGTTTCAGTTGTTTGCAAATTTGGGTGTTCTTACGCTTATTTTCAGATGGTCAGTATGCGGAATCCCCCTTTCTTCTTCCCATCCCTTGGCATTCCGAAATTATCTCAGGAGTCCATTTGATGCGCGAATCGATTGGATCGGATGGAGCGGACGACAGGCGCGCGATTTGAAAAGGATGGTTCAGCACAAGGGGGGATTCGGAGACGCGCCACAACCGCGGGAAATCGTCGTTTGTGCGAATCGAAACGGGAGGGACGCTCCTTGCGCGCCTGTTGACACCCTTAAGTGGAGTTACGAAGCCATCCCGCCTTGCGAGCGGATCATGGCTCCAATAAAATGAAATCCCGCGAGGAGACGCCGCTGTCCCCGATGTCAGCATAGCGATTTCGAAGTGCGGTTGCGCCCATGGTTGTATCCATCCTCGCGTAATATCCTCGCTCAGGGTGTCAGCTTGCCCATTCCATCTTGCAATTTGCATTCGTAGCTAAAGGTCTTTCCTAATCGATACTATATAAATATCATATTTGCCTTCAGATGTCAAGCATTTCATGAACAAATATGTTGGCAATAGTGCATTGTGTTGGGATTTTCGAAGCTTTCCGAGACACGAACCCGGTTCCAGCTCTATTCCGCCTCATACCGCATCCGTTGCGTCTGTTGCGTTGAGAAACGGATTTCATGCGGACGTTCAAAAACAGAACCTGGTCGGGGGGAGCGAAACTAGAAAAGGGAAGAGAAGGGTGCGAATTATTTCGGCACGATCAGCGGGACTTCCCCCTTGCGCAAATAACCTAGTTTGCGAGCTTGAATCTCCATGCCCATGGGGGTGTGCATCAGAGCCACGGTTTTCATCAGTTGCTGGTTCTGCATCCGAAGATGAGCTATTCGCTCCCTGATGCGTGCGGTTTCCCGATTGATCCTTATCGCCTCCAGAAGAGGTTTGGTCGAAAAACAACCGAAGAGCAAAACACCGCCAAGAATGAGCGCAACCAGCATTTTTCCGCTAGTCCTTGAGGACGACTTCTGTTTTCCTCTTGATGAACGTGTGTGCATTTGTTTCAGATGAATCCCCGTGAACGACGGATATGTCGTTCACGGGCGAAGCGAACATGGTTTATGGGATTACTTGCGAATGTTGTAAAACGCCTTCCATCCGCCGAAAACCGCCACCTCGGACAACTCCTCTTCAATGCGCAGAAGTTGATTATACTTCACGACGCGGTCCGTGCGGTTCGGAGCTCCGGTTTTGATCTGCCCCGCGTTCGTCGCGACCACGATATCCGCGATGGTGCAATCCTCGGTCTCCCCGGAGCGATGGGAAACCACCGCCGTGTATCCGGCTCTTTTCGCCATTTCAATGGCTTCCAGTGTTTCGGTGAGCGTACCGATTTGGTTCACTTTTATCAGAATTGAGTTCGCTGTTTTGGTGCGAATCCCCTTGTCCAGACGCTGGGTGTTGGTGACGAAAAGGTCATCCCCCACCAGTTGTACATGGTCGCCGAGCCGTTGGGTGAGCAACTTCCATCCATCCCAGTCATCCTCCGCCAAGCCATCCTCTATTGAGATGATAGGATATTTGTTCACCAAGGATGCATAGTACTCCACCATCTCTTCGGAGGTGAGAACTCTCCCCTCCCCTTTAAGATGATACTTCCCATCCTCGTAGATTTCGGAGCTGGCGGGGTCCAAAGCGATGTAGATGTCCTCGCCCGGACGATAATTCGCCTTTTCAATCGCTTCGACGATCACCTGGATGGCCTCCTCGTTGGAGGAGAGATTGGGAGCGAAACCACCCTCATCCCCATAGGATGTGCTGAGTCCGCGTGCATGCAACACATTCTTCAAGGAGTGAAAAACCTCGGCGCCCATTCTTAACGCATCCGCGAAGGTTTCCGCTCCGACGGGCATCGCCATAAACTCCTGCAAATCCACATTGCTATCCGCATGCTTGCCGCCATTCAGAATGTTCATCATCGGGATGGGCAGGGTGCACGCCGAACATCCCCCAATGTACCGATAGAGTGGAAGTCCGAGGGAATCCGCCGCAGCATGCGCTACTGCAAGAGAGACTCCAAGGATGGCGTTAGCCCCTAAATTCGCCTTGTTCGGGGTGCCATCCATCTCAATCATCAAATGGTCGATGCCGATCTGATCGATAACATCCATGTCGATGATTTCGGGCGCGATCTTGTCATTGACGTTCTCAACCGCATTCAGTACACCTTTACCGAGATAGCGCGCGGAATCGCCATCCCGCATCTCCACCGCTTCATAAGCTCCCGTGGAAGCCCCGGACGGGACTGCGGCGCGACCCATGGAACCATCTTCAAGGAATACGTCCACCTCCACGGTGGGGTTGCCGCGAGAATCGAGGATCTCACGCGCTATGACTTCGGATATCGTTGACATTGGGAAACTCCTGTTCGAGGGTATGATCACTAACTATAAGAGATTATAGCCGATGGAAGGTATAAAAAGCAAAAAAACGCTTCCGATTACAAAGCCCCCAAGTATTTGTGCGTTTGCGGAATGATTCGAACATCCCTTAAAGTGGATAACGCAACACGTTGAAGCGTTCGAAGTCGGGAGAGCGATATCGACCTACGGATTTCTCCGCAAGGAGTCACGGGTTGAAGCACCAAGGGGATGTCTTGCGAGCATGCGTTGATGATATCCGACACGCGTTCAATCTCCTCCGTGGTGGTGTCCTCGCTTACCACGGCTTTAACGTGGATGCGAACCGAGGAGTTCAACGCCAGTTGTAAAAAGCGGGAATGATCCGCCCATTTGGGGGGTTGATGCGTGGCTGAGGGAAGTTTCACGTCCATGGCGCAGTAATCCACAAAATGAGCCAACGGCGCAAACCTCTCATGGAGATCGCCGCTTGTTTCCAGGTAAATGTCCAAACCCATCTCCGCAATGTCCGGCAACCAGTCGAGCAGGAACTCCGATTGGAGAAGCGGCTCTCCTCCGGTAATCGCCACGGAATGATATGCCTCCCCCGACGCCATCCCCTTGATGATGCCGGTGAGATACGAACCGTTCACGGGATTGGGGATATCGCGCACGACGTGAGCTCCATCGCCTTCCAGAACTTGAAATGACTTTCCGCGTGACACGGAGTTCGGGGTGTCACAATAGGCGCATCGAAGATGGCATCCCGCGAAACGGACAAATAGTTGCCGCACGCCGACCCAAACACCCTCCCCTTGAAAACTATCAAATATCTCGGTGAGGTAGGCGAATGACGTGCTTCCATGAGATTTGTTCGTTCCATTACTCTGATTGAATTGTGGTTTTGAATTCATTATCCGTTTCGACCCCGCCCTTTCCTTCCCGCTCCCCATCCGGCACCTCCAGATATATGACGCCATCCATGATTTTGCAAGGATAGGTTTTGGATTTCAGCCTGGGGTTGTACACCACCTCTCCCGTCATGGCGTTTATATCCCACGCATGCCAGGGACATGTCACGATTCCATCATTCAACTCCCCCTCGGATATCGGTCCCTGACGATGAGGGCATTCGTTATCCAATGCGTAAACGGTTGCGCCTTCCTTGAAAAGGGCGATTTCCAGACCGTCTATCTCCACCATTTTTCCCGTCGATTCGGATAGGTCGGTTAGCTTCGCCACAGGGGTCCAAGTAGACATTCAGTAGTCCTTCTCTCCTATGTGATAACACTGCTGTCCGCACAAAATTCACACTTCGTGCAATCACCTTAACATAGTATACCCTTGCCGGAGACCGTCGCGCCGGTATTTTCAGCGATGCTATCCATCGCTGATCCGAAAAAATTCGGATTAAACAGGAAATCATTTACGTCCCTCGGGCGAAAATGTGCGATATCCATCTCATATTCACAAGGATTAATGGAAGAATAGAGTATCGCACTCTCAAAAACGTCGGAAAGGGATATGAAATCGAGTGCAAAGCGTAATAAGGGTGAGCATTCGATTTTGAAACCGGTATGATTCCCTGTAATGATCTTACGCCGGGCTTGGCATAATATTACCAAACAGTTCCGCCGACCTGGTGGAAGAGGCGATAGACAGGACAAGGAATATCCGGCAAGGTCCTTCCCGTCGAGTTTTCCGAGAGGTCGTAAAGTGTCCAAGCAAATCGCGGGATTTGTGACAAGTCGTTCCGTGATCGAGTGGTATATCAGATCGCGAGAACGAGGCGATGGCGGTGATGTCGGGAAGCGAGCAATATTGCGCCCACCGACCGTTCGGAGAAGGACGAGGCTTCAGCAGGTGAAGTTCGTTCCCGCCCCGGACGAACCCTGTCCGCCGCATGCCGCCGCTGCACGCGGTCGGGGCGCCGCCATCAACCTTAAAGCCTTCGGAAACGGGTTCACACTTTGTTTCCGGGGGTTGAGAGACAAAATAACCTCAACGCAAGGTCTGATTCCTGCTAATTGCCGGAGGCTTTACGTTTGGTACGGAGACACGGGGGAGTGATCACGCTCCCTCGTTTTTTCCTACAGGCTTGAAAATTCCGCGTGGATCCCCCCATAATCTTCCTAGGCGATCACCGCAAAATCCACATTCCGCTATTCCGGCTCTTTGAAGAGTTTGCACGAATTGACATAAAATGCGACAAAACAGGGTAATTCAAATCAGCTTCACACCGGAGGGCATTGAACTCGCCTATCGCTATGGAATCTTTCCCATGGCAAATAGCGTAACCGGAGACATATACTGGTGTCGTCCAGAGCCTCGGGCTATTATTCCAATGGATGGTTTTCATATCTCCCGCAGCCTTGCCAAAGTCATTCGCCAAAACCGTTTCGAGATCACATTCGATACCGATTTTGAAGGGGTGATGCGCTGTTGCGCGGATCGCAAGGAGGGAACATGGATATCGGAGGACTTCATCCAAGTGTATGGTGAAATGCATCGATTGGGCAAGGCGCATAGCGTGGAGGCGTGGAAAGACGGCAAACTCGTCGGGGGAACATACGGGGTATCCCTGGGGGCGGCGTTCATGGCGGAAAGCATGTTCCATTATGAAACGAACGCTTCCAAAGTGGCTCTTGCAGCGTTGGTATCCCGATTGAACGCACGAGGTTACGAACTGCTTGATGTTCAGTATCTCACGCCGCACCTCAAAAGCCTTGGCGCGGTGGAAATCCCTCACCAAAGCTACATGCGTCGGCTAAACGCAGCCCTGAAAAAAGAACGCTGTTTCAATTAAATGGAGTGAAAAATCTCCGTCTACCTTGATATCGCACCGATCCCGCGTAACCCGCCTTCCTTGCCAGATCCAAGGCGCGGGGGTACTCCCAGGCGATCCTGCTTGTGACATGCGCATCGGAGCTAATCAGAATCGGTATGTTCCTCTCCTTGCATTCTCGCAGAAGCGACAGCGATGGATACGCCTCTCCCACGGGCTTGCTCCACCCCGCCGTGTTTATCTCAACCGTCATCCCGGCGGATGCCAAGGCGTCGAGCGCCAAACGAATCTCCTCATCCATGGGTACGGTGGCGCGATATCCGAATTTTTTGGGCAGATCCAAGTGACCGCAGATGTCGAAACATCCGCACTCCGCCATCCGTTTCACCAGCCCCCAATACACCCGCCACACATCATTGCGCGAATCCTCGTCCAATTCCTCCCAAAGCTTCGGGGATTCATCTATCGGAAACTCACCCGCGAAGTGAACCGACCCAATGACGTAGTCAAAGGGATATCTGTTTATCAATTCCGAGAGTTTGTCCGAGGTTTGCGGAAAAAAATCCGCCTCCAATCCAAGGCGAACGGGTATGCCGAATTCCCCCTCGAGGGATTTGATTTCCTTCACGTAATCCTCAAGTCCATCCGGTTCCATGCTCCATGGGATAAACCCGGAGGGATGCAGCGTGTAATGGTCCGAAACGCCCATTTCGAGCAATCCCGCCTCCTGGGCGGCTTGAGCCATCCTACGAGACAGGTCCGCACCATCACTCCACTGGGTGTGAACATGATAGGAAACCAAACTTCCGACGCTAACTTTCTTCAAACACCCAACTCCATGAGATAAGAACAAGCCGTCCGGATTCGGACGGCTAAAAAGAAACGTGGATAATGGAGAGCTACTTGCCGATCTTATACATCTTGGTTCCGCAGGTGGCGCATGTGCCTGTGGTTGCAGGCTTGCCGTTCTTCATTGTGACGGCGGTCGGGTTCTTCATCTCTTTCTTGGCTTTGCATTTAACGCAATAGGCTTCCACTGATCTCACCCCCCTAAATAAGATTGGTTTCATACGACGAAAAAGAGGTAATTCCTCCCCGATCTGATCGTTCGGGAAAAATTGCTTCCTGTGATCTCAATCAGGGGCCTGATCCGCCTTGCATCGCATCAGGATTTCATTGTACCCCTATTTACGCCAAAATGAATTTCCTCGTTCCCTTTGATCAAGCCCAAACGAAATACGAACAAAGGCGCCGATGACAGGTAGAATCTATGCCAGGTTCGAACTTCAAAGAGGCGCGATTGAAAAAAATACTACCCGATTACTGGCCACTTCTACTCGCAATTTTTATTTTCTTTGCGTTGATGGCCGGAATCGTCGTTTTTTCCTTGAAGCTCACGAACGGACATTTCGTCTACACGCAGGATGACCCTTACATATCGATGGCGACCGCGAGAAACTGGGTGCGATACGGCGTGTGGGGGGTGGATCGTTATCACTTCAGTTCCTCAACCTCGTCATTGCTTTGGCCTCTATTGCTGGCGATCTGTTATAAGCTCTTCGGAGTGCATGCCACCATTCCGTTGGCGTTGAATCTTTTGTTGGTATGCGCACTGCTTATCACTGCAAATGGATTGTTACAAAAACGCTCCCTTTCCCACACCTGGATAGCAATCACGCTTTTCGCCATGATCCTCATGGTTCCGTTGCCTCTGCTGGTGACCTCGGGGCTCGAGCATACGCTCCATTCCCTCTCAATTCTGCTCCTCCTCTTCTACGGGACGGAACAGATATGCCGAAAGGGGTTGATGAGTCGCTATGATACTCTCATGCTCGGATTGCTATCCATGTTCGCTGTCATGAGCAGATACGAAAGCGTCGCCCTGATCGCAATCATTATCCTCGCTTTGGCGCTCAGAAAAAGATTCCTCGCAAGCCTAATCACAGCCGTCGCCGCTTCGATTCCAATCATTATATGGGGTTTGATCTCCCTTCATTACGGAGCCTACTTCCTCCCAAACTCGATTCTGTTAAAAAGCAGAGTTCCCGCCGTCAACGCGGCGAATCCGTTGGCGCTCTTCCTATCCACCAGCGTTGAAACCGTAATGGCACATCCGTTTCTCCCCGTTTTATCGCTTTTCCCTCTCCTCTACTTGCTTTTTTCCCGGATGCGAGGCGACATCGAATCCTCCCTGCAAACGTTGAATCTCCTCTTTTTCCTCATGGATTGGGCGCAGATTCTGTTTGGCAAATTAGATTCCTTTTACAGATACGATGGCTACGTGATCCTATCCGGAGTGATGGTAATCGCCATAGACATGGATCGAATGCTACGCGGTCCGTTTCCGGAAATCGGAATTCGACGTAAAATCGCTTACGCAAGCAATACGATACTGATTCTCACGGGGATCGGTATCGTTTCAATGGGGTTCCAAAGAGGCGTAAACGCCTTGGCGGTCCTTCCACGGGGGTCCGCGAACATCTATGAACAACAATATCAAATGGGGCTTTTTGTTCGGCAATTCTACACCGGAGAGACCGTGGCGGCGAACGATATTGGATGCATCAACTACTTGGCGGATATTCATTGCCTCGATATTTGGGGATTAGCCGATATGAACGCCGCAAAGCTTCGCATTCAAGGCGATGTGAACACGCAAACGATCGGAAATCTTGTAAAAGGGAGGGGAGCCGGGATAGTGATGATCTACGACGCATGGTTTCCGAACGCCATTCCAAGACAATGGACCCGGGAGGGACAATGGATTATTCCCTACAATATCGTGGACGGGGGCAACGCAGTCTCATTCTACGCTCCATCTCCGAACGACCGGGACAAACTCCTTCACTCTCTCCGCAGGTTTTCCTCGCACTTGCCGGCTGAGGCGCTTCAATGCGGAGCCTACACGCTGGGACAATCCGGAATTCATTGACCTGCATGCCGACAAGCGCATGGGTTTCAGGGTATAAATTTTGTGACTATTCCATGCTTGGGTAACACTTATTTTCAAGATGCGTTGTTCAGGGAGATTTGAAAGAGGCATGCAAATACGAAAAGCCGTCACCACGGACGCATCGGCAATCCAGCAACTGATTAACGGCTACGCCGACAAGGGCGCGATGCTTCATCGTAGCCTGAGCGAACTCTATGAGAACATCCGGGATTTTTGGGTTGTCACCGTCGATGACGAGATTGCGGGCTGCGCCGCATTGCATATCAGTTGGAAAGACCTTGCGGAACTGAAGTCCTTGGCGGTTCGAGAGGATTGTCAAGGGAGAGGTTACGCCCGAGCGCTGATTGACGCCTGCCTGAAGGAGGCGATGACTTTATCCGTGGGAAAGGTATTTGCGTTGACATATGTGCCCGAACTCTTTGAAAAGGTGGGGTTTCAGCGCACGGACAAAGCGTTGTTGCCGCGAAAAGTGTGGACCGAGTGCGTCTACTGCCCCAAGTTTCCCGACTGTGGAGAAATCGCCGTTATTTTCCAGTCAATCTGACCGGTCCGTCCAATCGTGCGGATGAGATAAAAACTAAAAAGGAAGTCCAATGACACGATCCATTTTGATTGTCATCACGTTTCTCTGTCTCCCCTTAACTGGTCGAAGTCTCACCTATTACGTCAATTCGAAACGAGGAGACGATAGCCACTCCGGGCTATCCCCCGCGCAGGCTTGGAAAACCCTCGACAAGGTGAACCAAATCATATTCAAGCCAGGCGACCGTATACTTTTCCGTGCCGGCACGGAATACGCCGGTCAATTGAAGCCTCAGGGGTCCGGCAGTGCGAACAATCCCATACGCATCGATAAATACGGCAAGGGCGCATTGCCGCGCATTGACGGGGAGGGCAAATACGAAGCCACCGTGGAGCTATACAACGACGAAGGTTGGGAGGTGAGCGAATTGGAGATCACCAACCTTGGTCCCACGCAACAACCCGGCAGAAAAGGGGTGTACCTGCATCTGCATGACTACGGGGTGGCGCATCACATGGTTTTAAAAAACCTGTACGTTCATGACGTCAATGGAAGCGACGTGAAGAAATCCGGAGCCGGATACGGGATATTCTGGGATGTCAGCGGCAACGTAAAAAAGAGCCGATACGATGGACTTTTGATCGAAGGGTGTCATCTCGTAAGGTGCGATCGCAACGGAATATGCGGCGCAGGCTATTGGTCGCGCCAGGATTGGTTTCCATGCCTGCATGTTGTCATTCGCAACAACTTGCTGGAGAATATCGGAGGTGACGGCATCGTTCCGATCGCTTGCGACGGATGCATCGTCGAGCATAACGTATTGCGCGGCTGTGGGATGCGCTTCCCCCCCGGTGACTCCGCAGCGGGAATATGGCCTTGGAGTTGCGATAACACCCTTGTGCAGTACAATGAAGTCAGCGGTCAGCGCGGCTATTGGGATAGTCAGGGATTCGATTCCGATTGGAATTGCCGAAATACGATCATCCAATACAACTACAGCCACGATAACGAGGGGGGATTTCTCCTGATATGCGATGATGGGAGCGTTAAAAAGCCGTGGAGCGTTGGAAACGTGGGCACGATCGTGCGATATAACATCAGCATCAACGACGGCTACAGAATGAAGGGCTACGCAGCCGGGTTTTCGCCCACGTTCAATATTTCCGGTCCAGTTGAGGACACTCATATTTACAACAACACGATCATCATGGGGAGGAAAGCCAGTCCCAAAATGGACACCACTTTGATGAACATGGGCAATTGGAACGGCTGGGCGAGCGACACTTTTTTTTACAATAACATCTTTTATGCTGCGGATAGCATGAAATACAAGTTTGGGAGCGCAAAAAACACGGTATTCGATTATAATCTATACGCAGGCGGACAAGTGAACATGCCGAAGGACGAACACGCCATCCGTCAAAATCCGAAGCTTGTCCGGATACCGCTTAAAGCCCCCGCCTGGACAAAGTTGTCGGAACTCGCGCCCGAAAAAGGATCCCCCTGCATAGGAGCGGGCGTGGTTATCCCGGATAATGGAGGCAAGGATTTCCTCGGCGACCCGGTTCCGAGGAACACCCCGCCCGCCATCGGCGCATTGGAACCAAAACACTGAATCGAAATCGGAAGCGGTTCGTAATACAGATGATGCTATGCCACACTATTAACGAAGGAGATTATCATGGATGGAGGCAGTCTGTTTAGTGCGTTAGGAATGCCGCTGATAATTATTATTATCCTCGCGATCTTTTTTCTCCCCGCGATCATCAAAGTGCTGCCGGACTGGGAACGAGCGGTGATTCTTCGCTTTGGCAAATTCCATCGCGTTACCGGTCCCGGAATCATCTTTTTGATTCCCTATATCGATCGCGCCATTCGGGTGGACACCCGCATCGTGACCATGGATGTGCCAAAGCAGGAGATGATGACACGCGACAACGTGCCTGTAACCGTGGACGCCGTGGTGCTCTTCAAGGTGGTGGATCCGAGTTCCGCAATCCTGAAAATTGAGAACTTCATTCGCACGTCGTCGCTTATCGCACAAACCTCCTTGCGCAGCACCATTGGTCAGGTGGAGTTGGATGCGGTTCTCTCCCAGCGCAATCAGATCAATCAAAGCCTGCAAACCACCATCGATGAACAGACCGAGCCCTTCGGCGTGAAGGTTACAGGCGTGGAGGTGAGAGATGTTGCGCTTCCCGAAGGCATGAGAAGGGCGATGGCGGCGCAGGCGGAGGGAGAGCGAGAGCGGAGGGCGAAGGTTATCAACTCTCAGGGAGAGTTTGAAGCCGCGGCTAAATTGGTTGAGGCTGCGGAGCTCATCGCCAAGGAGCCCGCCGCGTTGCAATTGCGCTATCTGCAGACCATGAGGGATATCGCCTCCGAGCGCAGCAACATGATCATCCTGCCAATCCCGATAGATTTGTTAACGCCTTTCATGGAATTGGCGAAAGCAATCGGTAAAAAAGACCAGCCCGTCCAACCCTCGCAGGACTGAGATGTGAAACTCAAAGGGGGCGATGGGATGATACCACGCTCCCTTGTTTTACGAGCGAAGCATCGACACCGTTTATTGGCTCATCCCCGCAATTTCGAGGATGGAGTTCATATTGACGTGCTTCCTGAAATGGTCCGCCAAAAGATCATAATTCGCCTGCTTGTCGACAGGCGTGTTGGCGAGGACGAATTTCGGATCGAGGAGATGCAAGAACCAAGATCTAGCATCCGGCTCATCGAAAAGCCCATGCAAGTAACACCCGAAAACTCTGCGATCCTCGCTCCACGCTCCCTCATCCTCGCTATCCGGAGAGCCGTTGCGCGAAGATATTCTTAGGAAAGGTTTGCAATCTTCTATCACCCTCGTCTTACCCATGTGTATCTCATAACCCGATACTCTGACTTGTTCTCCGCAGATAACGCCAGCGGAATGGCAAAGAGTTTTCCGCCTTTCCAAAACCGTCTCCAAAGGTAAAAGACCCAAGCCATGGCTCTCGCCTGGCACGCCCTCCACGCCGTATGGGTCCTTGACGGTTACTCCAAGCATCTGGAATCCCCCGCAGATACCCACGATCACCCCTCCGCTTTCACGAAACTCCCGTATGCGAGATTCCCATCCCAGCTCGCGCAGCCATGCCAAGTCGCTGCGTACGTTCTTGGAGCCGGGTAAGATCAGAGCTTGGTATGGTTTCAATGAAACGGGCGTCTGAAGGTATCTCAGTTGAACGGATCCCTCGTTTTGCAAAGCCTGCAGATCGGTGAAATTGGAGATATGTGGCGGAGACAACACCGCTACCGCAATTTTCCCGGATTCCAGCGGGGCGTTGGAATCGATCATGGGATCCAGGGTGACGGCGTCCTCTGCGTCAATCGTGATATGCCTGAAATAAGGGATCACCCCCAAGATGGGCACGTGCGTCATCTCCTCCAACATCCTCACTCCGTCGGCAAAGAGGTGGATATCCCCTCGAAAACGGTTGATAATCACCCCTTTAACCATGGCTCTATCCTCCGGAGGAAGCACTGCCAGCGTTCCAACCACCTGAGCGAAGACCCCTCCCCTGTCTATGTCCGCCACAAGGATCACTGCAGCATCGGAGATACGGGCGGTTTTAAAGTTGACGAAATCACGATCATACAGGTTCATCTCCGCGCAAGACCCGGCTCCTTCGATAATGAGTAGCTCATAACGCTTCATCAACCCGAGGAGGCTTTCCTTTGCCGTTTGCGCCAGGATATCCGACACCTTTGAGGGGCTGTTGGAGGATTGTCCCGACCAAACCTCGCCAAGCAGGACAACCTGCACCCCCTTCTCCGCACTCGGTTTGAGAAGGACGGGGTTCATTTCCACCGACGGAACGACGCGCGCCGCTTCGGCTTGCACGATCTGAGCCCGCCCCATCTCCAATCCGTCAGGTGTGACCCCGGAGTTATTGGACATGTTTTGCGCCTTGTACGGCGCCACACGAACGCCTCGATCGCTGAATATCCTACAGAGAGCCGTTGCAACCACGCTTTTTCCCACGTCGGATGCCGTTCCGAATATCGCCAGGTGCTTCATCTCATCCACTCCCTCCATTCCCTCGCATATAGTATTGCATGAGGTGATGCACAGACCCATCTGTTTTTGGTTGCATTCTCACGATTCCAGATCATTTCCATCGCCGCCGCCCTAGGCAAGGGTTCTTTTGCAAGCCTTCCATTGCGAACTGACAGCAATTTGATAAACTCAGAAATCCGATGAAGGTTTTATCCAAAAGCGTAACGGTGAGATCGCTTGACGTAAAGTGGTCGAGAAATCCGGGAACCAAATGGCGAGGAATTGGATGGGACCACAACATATCGACATATTCCACGCCAAATGAGCCTACGCATTCAAACGAAAGACCATGTGAGGGAATATTCTCTTTTAAATTCACATGCGAAGTCCAAATTCAGTCAAAAACCCAAGGGAAAGAGTTTGAGCGGTCACTATCGTGTCTCGATAGCAAGCGGCGAGCGATTTACGACATTCGAATGTCACAAAACGGCATATATGGTAACAAAGGGCTTTAAAGGTCGAGCTTCGTGGGAGATATTCCCAATTCCATGCTCGATAAAGTGACGACATTTCAGCTTTGTCTTCGGCCCGTTGAATGGGGTGCTTTTAAGAACGTTCCTCTCTATTCCGTCGAGAGGCAAAGATTCCATAAAAAAACACTACCATCCTCTCCGATACTATGGTATGATAAATTATAAAAGCTAGAATAATGCCATTATCAGTTTTCATCGTATCTGCGGGAGGTGCTTCGAGATGAGCGAAATCGATAGTTTATTAAGGGACAAGGCGATTGAGGCGTTAAGTGCGTGGGAGCGGCCTTCATTCGCATCCAATCCCGCACTCAAGAAATTGCGTTCACTCGGGACGGAGTTATGGCTTGACACGGGAGAGATCGAGGAGGCACGCAAGGTATGGCGGCGGGAATTCCAGGCGATGACCACGAACAACACCTTGGTGAACCAAGTGATTCAAAAGGGTGAAGCGGATGAATCGCTCAAGAAACTGATCCGGATGATTCCCAGCGAAAACATGACCGAGCAAGAGAGGGTTATGGAACTCGGTTTCGCGGCGAACTGCGTAGTGGGAATCCGACTGGTACGCGCATTCGATGTGCATGTGAGCGTGGAATTGCATCCATCGGTGGCGGAGGATATCGACCGCACCGTCTATTACGCCGAACGGTATTACGCTGTCTGCCCGGAGAGGTTCATTATCAAAATACCGCTTACTCCGGAGGGATGCTGCGCAGTTCACCGCGTGAGGGTCAAGGGAATCCCGGTCAATTACACGCTTGGATTTTCCGCAAGACAGAATTACATGGCTGCGCTTCTTGCAAATCCATCATACTGCAATGTGTTTTTGGGCAGATTGAATGCGGTGGTATCGGAAAATCATTTTGGTGATGGTCGCAATGTGGGGGAGAAAGCCTCTCTTGCCACTCAACGAGCCATCCTATCCATACGCGAAAGAGGATTATCTAAAACCCGACTGATCGCCGCATCCATGAGAGAGCCCTCGCAAATCATCCAGTTGGCTGGCATGGACGTATTCACCATTCCACCGAAAGTGGTGGCGGATTTCATGGCGGAAGAGATAGATATCAATAGTATTCATTCTCACGTGGCTGAAAAGTTGTCCGTGAACATACACCCCGAGGAGATGCGCCCCTATTTTGATACGCTCTGGTGCGTAAAGGAAAACGTGCATAAAATGGCGTTGCATTTGAACTCAATGGATCTGCTTCGGCTCACAGGAGAGGACATTCGACAGGCTGATTTGGATTTCCAGACGCATCTCTTCCATCGTTTCACTCCCGAGGAGAAATTGGAGATCAGAGAGCATGGGAAAATCCCGAATCTGAAGCGATGGATTTCAGATCCGACCATCTCCTTGGATGATTTGATGACACAGTCGGCGTTGCAATCCTTTACAAAGGATCAGATGGAGTTGGATAATCACCTTGCGAAGCTGATGCATGCATAATCACCCCGTTTCAACGCACTTGCATTCGCGATTTATGTGCGGTAATCTGTTTGGGCGGAGATTGGTTTCTCCGCCTTTCACTTAAATTTCGCTCAAATTGAAAATATACGCCGGCGACCGTAAAACAACGCAAAATCCGGGACGGACGCGTGTTTTGCTGTTTCACGGGAGCCGCATTGGCAAGGAATCCATGAATCAGCTGAACAACCCTCCCCATTGCCCGAAATGCAAGGAAAATGTAGAGGAAGGGCGAGCGTTTTGCCCCTACTGCGGAGAACCGTTAACCGTTTACGCGGACGCCTCCGAATTCAAAGGACCCAATGCCGCGAAAAAGGAGAAGATCGCTCGCTTGGATATCAAGCCTCCCGCCGTCTATGAAATGATGGCGTTATTAATATCCTGGACGCTCTTCTCCCCTGTCGGCTCCCTATTGCATCTCTTCGCGCATCGCACGGTGACCAACGCCAGCGGAACGAATTACTTGAATGCATCCTTCGGAGCGTTGCAGGTGATTTTTTACGCAGTCTTTCTTATCCCGGTATCGCTGGCAATACTGTTTCTCGCTTACTCGGCATGGACACAGAAAAGATGGGCTTGGAATGCATGCCTTCTGTTTCTGGCGATTCCCCTGTTCTCATCCGTCTTAGGGTATTGGCCCCTGTCCGGATTCTGGAGAATTGCGTGGATACTCTTTATTGCGCATTCAGGCTATTCCTGGCTCCTTGCGCGCACACGGGAGTGGTATGCGTGCGTGTAGGATGGAATGCGCCCAAATGTTTGCATGGGAAGAACGAGGAACAGTGTCCAACTTGATTTCATGAATTTATAGGGATAAAATAGAAGCCAGACGCAGACCAATTGAATGAGGTGAGTTTCCGACTCTCCATTGCCTTTCACGTATTCTCTTGGCGCCCGTAGCGAACGCACTTCGCTATTTTTTCTCACTTCCAGTGGGATAGCGTACCGTTTGGAACAGATTAAAGCGTCACTTTGACGTAGGGATGGATAACCATGGAGAACAGATGCGCCGCAATTGATGTCGGTTCGAATACCGTGAAACTCACCATAGTCGAGAAGGAATCCCGTAACGCATTTATTCCCTTGGTGGACACGGCGGTAACAACGCGACTGGGCGAAGGCATTCACGCAAAGCGGCTCAGAGAGACCGCGATACGCCGCACGATCAATTGCTTGCAGGATTACATCGCCCTCTGCCGTGCACACCAAGTGGAGCGGGTTGCCGCCGTGGGAACGTCCGCGCTTCGAGATGCGGTAAATCGAGATGAGTTTCTTGAGAGAGCGGCGGAACTCGGACTGAATGTAAAGGTCATTTCAGGGGAGGAGGAGGCGCGTCTCTCTTTTCTGGCGGTTTCGCACGATCCCTTATGGCGTTCCGCGGATAGGATCATTGTCGTGGATATCGGCGGAGGCAGTTCGGAACTTATTCTAGGCGAGCCAAGACTGGGGGATATTCAAAAGCGAATTAGCTTTCAGATTGGGGCGGTGCGATTGACCGAGGCTTGCATCCGCTCCGATCCGCCAAGCATACGCGATATGGCGGAAGCCAACGCGGCCGTCTCAGAGGCGATGAAGGGTTTCTCCTTGCCGAAAACATCCATGATAGCCGTTGGAGTTGGTGGAACGTTTGTCAACATGGCTGCGGTAAAGGAGGGAATGGAGCAGAAAAATCCTGAACGGCTTCATGGAGTTCGTTTAACATCATTGGACGTGGAAGCGCAAATCACCCTTTACGCCTCGAAAACCATTGAGGAGCGGAAAAGAATCACGGGATTGGACCCGGCGCGCGCGGATATCATTCTGGGAGGTGCAATCATTTTGTCTCAAATCCTAAGCCATTGCGGACAGGATTCCATCCATTGCAGCACGCGAGGTTTGCGCTGGGGGGTGTTGTACGATGCGTTCCGATGATAATTGGGGGCATGCTCGCCGCTCCGTCCATTTTTTTCCGCCGCTCAAAATAGTTACGTGTGAGGGGAGTTATGGATTCCAAATTGCAACTTGACGCCATATTGCAACTTGCAAGTCGATATAACTACGATTCGTTCCATTCCCATCAGGTTGAATGCCTTGCGGGCACGATCTTTATGGAGTTGCGGGAATACCATCAACTGAGCAGGGAGGATCGGAAGCTTTTGGAATACGCAGCCATATTGCACGACATCGGCTACTACGTCACCCGAAAATCCCATCATCGCCATACGATGATGATGATCCTGACCGAGCCGCTCATTCCGTTTGACAGGGAGGATGTCAAAGTGATCGCAAATGTCGCAAGATATCATCGCAAGGCTCTCCCCACTCTGGAACATACCGTTTTCGGCACGCTGAATGAACCGAACAGGCAAAAAGTTCGCGTTCTTGCGGGAATACTTCGAGTTGCCGACGCGCTGGATCACGCTCACAAGAGCCTCGTGAACGAATTGACATGCGAAGTGACGGAGGATTCCGTCGTTTTCCATATTGTGGCCAATCAGGATTTATCGGAGGAGATTGCATCCCTGAATGCGCGCGGAGATCTATTTCGAGAGGTGTTTCGCAAAACCCCGAAGGTAAAGATTGAGAAGCCTCGGCTTGCCTCGCCGCAGACGGTTTTTCAAACATCATGAAAATACTGGCAGCCATCGATATCGGCACCAACGCGATCCGTTTGGAAGTTGTTCGAATTGAATCGGATCATAGCCTCACCACGCTTTCCCAACAAAAAGAGACTGTGAGACTTGGAGAGGGCGAATTCGCCACGAACCACATGTCCCCCGCCGCCATTGAAAGAGGCGCTCTCGTTTGCGCTCGTTTTGCGGACATGGCGCGAGGTTTCGGCGCGGAAGAGATCATCGCATTGGCGACATCCGCCGTTCGCGAAGCGGAAAACAAACTGGATTTTCTCGAACGAGTGAAAAAGGAGGCCGATCTGGACGTGAAGGTGATCTCCGGACCGGAGGAGGCCCGTCTGATCTATCTCGGAGTGTCGAGCGGAGCCGCCATAGGAGACAAGCGTTCTATCTTCATCGATATCGGCGGCGGCAGCACGGAGTTAATTCTTGGGGATGGAAACGATTACTTCCGCTTGGAGAGTTTAAAGCTAGGGTCCATCCGCCTATCGAACAAGTTCCTACAAGGGGAGAAAGGCCCCGTCTCACCCGATAAGATGCAGAAGATGAAGGAATATGTCAAGGGCATTGTAAGTCACACAACGCGCAACCTCACGGATTTCGGGTATGAAGCGGTATATGGAAGCGCCGGCACGATCACAAACCTTGCCGACATCACCGCGAGAAGACTCGGCGATTCCCCTTCATCCTTGTTGAACTACACAGTAAAGGTCTCCGATCTGCAATCCAGCGTGGATATGCTTGCCAAACTAAATTTGGAGGAAAGGCGCAAGGTGCCCGGATTGGATCCGGATCGAGCGGACATCATCCTTGGCGGGGCGATGGTACTGATGACCATCCTGGAGAACTTAAAGGCGGAAAAGTTGATCATCAGCGATCGCGGGCTGAGGGACGGTATTATCGTGGACAGGCTTATGCAGGAGGCTCCCTCAAGCCCCCTCTTCGACAACACCTCCCTGCGAAAAAGGAGCATCCTGCAATTCGCCCGCTCCTGCAACTACGATGCGGAGCATGCGAACCAGGTTGCCAGGATCGCATGTCAGCTTTTTGACGAGATGAAGCGATTGGGATTCCATCCCTATGGACCGAAGGAGAGGGAGTTGTTGGAATTCGCGGCATATCTGCACGACATAGGATGCTTCCTCTCTCATACGAACCATCAAAAACACGCCTATTATCTTATTCGCAACGCCGACATACTAGGGTTCAACGATACGGAAATCGCCATCATCGCGAACATCGCTCTTTACCATCGAAAGGGAGTTCCCAGGAAAAAACATGAGAATCTTGCCCCCTTAACTCGACCGGTTCGGCACCTTATCAGCGTTCTTTCGGCGATCATCAGGATTGCGGAGGGGTTGGATCGGAGTCATTTGAATTTGGTTCGGGAAGTGAGGATGGAACCCGCTCATAATCCGGACCGGCTCATCCTCACAATCTTCTCCGATGCCGATTGTCAATTGGAGATATGGTGGGTGGAGGGGAACAAGCATCTTTTTGAAACGGTATTCGATTCCTCCCTGAGCATTTCCGTCCACAAACCAGAATAACCGTCCCCCACCAACCGGCGCCTTATGGCTTCACCACCATTTTGGTAATTTCATCCCCAAGCGTGATTTTGTCCACGACATTCATGCCCGAGATCACCTTCCCAAAGACGCAGTAGTTTCCATCCAAAAAATGGTTGGATTTCAAATTGATATAGAACTGCCCGTTTGCTGAATTGGACTTCGGTGCGTTCAGCGCCATCGCCACCGTGCCGGTGATATTCTGCAAATTGTTTTTCTCGAACGGCACATACACCCCCGAGCCTCCCGTTCCGAGACGCGCCTCCTGGATCTGATCCGGCGTCATCGCGGCTAACTGTTGAGTGGTGTATTTGCGCGTTTGCGGATCCCCCGCCTGCACCACGAAATTCGGCTCCACTCTATGGAATTTGATTCCGTTATAGTAACCGGTGGTTACCAACCGCTTGAATTCCGCGACAGTTTTGGGAGCCGCTTGAGGGTATAGCTGTATTGTGACATCGCCTTTGCCTGCAATGGTCATGACGACATCGAACGCCCCTTTCATCGGCGGCTTGAATACCTCCGTCGGGGTGGATGTGGAAGCCGTGGAAGTGGAGGATGACGAGCTCGAAGAGCTTGTGTTATCCTGATCCGCAGGATTGCCTTTGAGACCGCCCTTGGGGGGTTTCGGCTCGACGAGGAGCATGACGACAAATCCAAAGATAACGATTCCGAAAATCCAGAGAATTGATTTCATAGTTCAACCTTACATGTGAAGATGTGATAATTGATTGTATACGCGGGTTCGATTCTACACAATAGACGAACAATTGTCAACAAAACCCCTGCCTGGATGGACGAGCGAAATGCCCGGCGGGGGTGTTTCCTCATTCCTGGAAGCCATTATGCGTTTGGTCCCTGAATTTTGCAATTTACTCATGGTATAATTCAATAATCAATCCGTCAAGGGCTTTTTGCATACCTTTGACGGTTTTCTTTTACGGAGCATACCTCGTTCCCGTATTAAATACGCATACAATGCAAATTTCATCACGAGGAAACCATCAATGAGCAAACGCTCGGGGAAAACTGTTCGTCTGTTGGTCTCGGCGGCATTCGTCATCGTGGGTGGACTGATATCCGATCTTAACGTGATACCGTTCTGGAAACCCATCGTACAGAACCTCGGACTTTCCTTCATTGTTACAGGCGTGGTCAGCATCTTTTACACCACATCCATACTCCACCTGGAATCCGAGGAGGAGGGCGATGTCGTATCCGAAAAGGTGCTGGAAAAGTTGCAGAACCGACTGCCGATCACCAACGGGATACGCATGGTCACTCACGCTCGAAAAGGGACGGATGCGTACTACTCGTGGGTCGCGGCTCCGGGCAATCCCGATCTGTTTTTCGCGGGGAGATCCGTGTTGCATCGCATCGATTACGACATGAAACAGCAAGGCAAGGGCTCCGCTGAAAAGGTGATCGCCGCGCGATTGAAAGCCGGGGCGACCATACGAGTGCTGTTTCTTGACCCGCGCTCCTGCCTCATTGAACGCCTCGCCAAGGAATCCGGGCAGATGAAGGAGGCCATGCTCTCCGATATCGCAAACTCCCTGGGCATTTGTCAGCGCCTTTACGATCAGTACTTGAAAGGACATCGGTTCAGTTCGCGTTCACGACTGGAGATCCGGGTGTACGATGAGACACCCTATTTCGCCTATCACAAACAGGATGACAAGGTGTTGGTGGGTTTTTATTTCATGAGCGGTCTCGGACAGGACTCCGCCGCGTTCGAAACGTTGGATCCCGAAACGCGCAAGCTTTTCGGAGATCATTTCGCAACCATTTTCAGTTCCGCCAGTCGACTTCTGGAACTCATTCCTCACAGGGCGGAGCCGCTGATGGATCTACAGTTAATGGAGGAGATGCGAGCGGCGATTGCCGAAACCCTGGGAGAGGAACGCACAGCGCAAATCATGGGCGCATCCGATGAAAACTTACGCAACAACCATACCGTATAGGAAATGAGGCTTCTCGGAAACGACGCATTGGCGTGTTTTAATTCCTTCCATCATCCGTTTTTCATAGGGGTGGAGGGATTGATTCCGCTTTTTCCCCAACGGGTGATACAATATTAAAAAGAGATGGAGATTGCATGCTCGCAAAACGAATTATCCCCTGCTTGGATGTGAAAGAGGGTCGGGTTGTGAAGGGAGTGAATTTTCTCAACCTTCGCGACGCAGGCGATCCCGTGGAGTTAGCCTCACGATACGATCAGATGGGGGCGGACGAGCTTGTCTTTTTGGATATAACGGCAAGCCACGAAAAACGAGACATCATCTACGATGTGGCGGCGCGGGTGGCGGAGCAGGTTTTCATCCCATTCACCGTCGGCGGCGGTATTCGAACCACCGATGATTTTCGTAAGATTCTCAAGGCCGGCGCGGACAAGGTCAGCGTAAACACAGCCGCCATACAGAGACCGGAGATTCTCACAGAGGCGGCGCGGCAATTCGGCAATCAGTGCGTGGTCGTGGCCATCGATCCCAAGCGAACGGGAACCTATCCAGACGGCTCCCCCAAATGGGAGGTCTTCATACACGGCGGGCGAACTCCCACGGGCGTGGATGCCTTGGAATGGGCGCAGCGGGCGGAGGAGCTGGGCGCGGGTGAGATACTGCTGACCAGCATGGATAGAGACGGCACACAGGTGGGATACGATTTGGAACTGACCCGTGCCGTGGCGAGCAGGGTGTCGGTTCCGGTGATCGCCTCGGGCGGGGCGGGAACACCGCGTCACTGCCTGGAGGCTCTCACGGATGGGCATGCGGATGCGGCGCTGATCGCATCCATGGTTCATGATGGTACCTACACCATTCATGAGATTAAGGACTATCTGCAAGCCAACGGCGTTTGCGTACGATGACGCTGAAGACGGGGATGCGCAAAAAACATGCGTCAAACGTCTCGCCGAGTGCGAAACAGGCGTTTCCAGTCTCGGTTTCGGGCGAATGCAATTCAATTTGAAGATGCAACACTCCGCAAGGGAGAAGTTTTGGCGGAAATTTACGAACAATTCACAATGGAACGGAGCGTGATGCACGTGAAATCGGATGATTCTCATCCATGAAGGCGTATCACATTCCCATTCAAACAGAAAGGGCGATCCTTGGAAGCGTTAAAAGATTTGAAGTTTGATGAAAACGGATTGATTCCGGCGGTAGTTCAGGATGCTGAAAACAGGCAGGTGTTAATGGTCGGATATATGAACCGTGAAGCGGTGGAACAGACCATTCTCACTAAAAAGGTGACCTTTTGGAGTCGCTCCCGGCGGAAGTTTTGGATAAAAGGCGAGACGAGCGGTCATTATCAGCATCTGAAAAGGCTTTACGTTGATTGCGACCAGGACTGTCTTCTAGTGGAGGTCGAGCAGGAAGGGGCGGCGTGCCATGAGGGCTATCGTTCCTGCTTCTTTCGAGAGGTGCAATCATCCGGTGAACGCCTGGAGGTTATCGCCACCCAACTAAAAACGCCGGAAGAGATATACGGAAAAAAGTGATTTCACACGCATCTCATTCCAATCGTTTTCGCATGTCATCCTGTTGCGGAGATCGCGTTCCGCATGCTTTTTCCCTCATCAAGTTTCACACGGGGGTTCATGCGCGTATTCCGAAGCAATTTTTAGCACTAAAATTCAATACGCATTCAGGGAGGCTCCATTGCATCCATTATTTCATCGCATGATCGTTATATTGAGCGTATGCGCGCTCATTCTTCTAGGGCTCCCTCCAAAGGGATACGCCGCCATAAAATATCCAGGCATTATGCCGATCACCGAAGTTCACGCGGGGATGACGGGATACGGATTGACCGTTTTCCGGGGAACCACCATTTCCAAATTCAAAGTGAAAGTGATCGGGGTTGTGAAAAAAGGCTCCATGGTCGTGCCAGGACACGATATGATCCTGGTTCGCATGTCCGGGGGTCCCATGACCACTCGGAAAGCGAACCTCATTCGCGGCATGAGCGGCAGCCCCGTATATATCGATGGCAAGATCATCGGTGCGTTCTCACAAGGGGAGCCGATGTCCACGGAACCATTGGGCGGCGTAACTCCGATCCAGGATATGCTCTCGGAATGGGACCCGCATCTCCCCACCAAACCGGTGGCTCTTCTCCCGAACAACCATGCACAAACGATCGTTCTACGGAAGCCTCTTTATGCGGGCTCAAGGAAAATCACGCGTATCGTATACAATGTTCCCCAGGACGAGCATATATTTTCACATGGAACCACTCTGGTGATGCATCCATGCACAACCTTTATGACATGCTCGGGCTTAACGGGGGATGCCTTCAACCATCTCAAAAAAATGATGGCTCGGTATAACGTGGACGTCGTGAAACAGGTGGCGGGAATGGGAATGAAAAAGAACTTCAAAGGCGCCGCATTGGTGCCGGGAGCCTCATTCTCCATGATGCTCGCCACCGGTGATCTGTACGCCGGAGCGACGGGCACGGTAACTTATCGATTAGGCAACCGAATTCTTGGATTTGGTCACCCCTTCATGGATATCGGTCCGATTGACGCCCCGATATGTTCCGCATATGTGTATGATGTCTATCCGCTCCTCGAAGGATCGTACAAAATAGCCAGCCCAGGCCCGATCGTCGGGGCGTCCGATCAGGATAGGAATTTCGCCGTAAGCGGATACGTCGGACGGCAACCCAAGATGATACCCGTCACCGTGAACGTTCAGGATGAGACCACGGGTCGCTCCAAGGTGTTCCATGTGCAGGTGATTACTCATCCCGACCTTTGGGCCGGATTGGTCAGTTCCGTAACGGAGTCGGCGATTGACGAGATCCACAGCGAACCAGGACCCACCGTTGCAAACGTCGTCACGACCGTGGATACCGATGGATATGGTGTGGTCACCCGCAAAAACGTCTGTTACGATAGCCATGCCATCGATGCAACCGCAACCGACGATTTGGATAACATCCTGGACATCCTCACCAATAACCCCTTCCACCCGGTCTCGATAAAAAGCGCAAACATATCCGTGGTGATGCACAGCGCACACAATACCGCCGTTTTAAAACGGATATTCATCAAGGACGGTCAATTCACACCGGGGGAGACTTTCACGGTTGGAATGGATATCAAACCCTACGACGCTCCGGTGGTTACACGATACTTGAAGTTGACGATTCCGGAGAACACCCCCAATGGGATGTATCCCCTTTTGGTGAGAGGGGGAGCGATTCCGCCCGCGTTATCCTTGGGGGGGATCATCATTCGCGCTCAGCAAACGCAAGTGACGCAGCAGGCTCCTCCCGCCTCCATCAAGGAGATGATACAACGTTACGAAAAGAAGGAAAAGAACAACGACGTTTTGGCCCAACTTCTTTTACGCACCACGTCATTGGATGTCGATGGGGAGAAACTGCCGAATTTGCCGCCGAACATGGATACCCTGATGCGCTCCATTCGATCCAGCAATGTGCGGTTGGACAGCGACCAAGTGAAGACCATTTATCCAACGGATTGGGTTATCTCCGGGCAACAGTTACTGTTGATCAAAGTGCAAAAGAAGAGCGATCAGGAGAACGCACCCGAGCAGTCTCCGGCGCAGGAGGGCCCACCCCCCATCTCACCAATGGCTCCTTCCCCAGGGGGAATGATTTTGATGGATCAGGACACAAGTTCCGATAACGGCGATTCCTATGCCACTGAATTCGGAATGGCGGAAAAAACCGCGAACGTCGAAGTGAAACCCGCAAAGTCTACGCCTCCGGCACAGACGAAAGGCTCCAAAAATAAGCCATCCGCCACATCATCGGAGGAAACGGAATCGACAGAGGAGACCACTAATACGTCGGAAAAACCCGTGGGGCGAATGGTGGAGACCTGGACACAGGGCACGAGAACGGATTTTCTTAAGGGGCGCTTTGACGGTACGTGCGTCACTGCAAAAGGAGATTTGACACTCACACGAGTTATCAAACCAGTCGCTTCCAGCACGGAAAGTTATATCTGGTCCGTTATCCCATACGGCGACGATAGCTTTCTCCTTGGCACGGGGGTCGACGGGAAAATCCTCCGTTACACGCCAAACAAGGGATTAAGCGCGTTCGCCACATTGCCTGAGGTGTTCGTGCGCGCATTACTGCCCGGCCCCGACGGATCGGTATACGCCGCCACGGGACCAAACGGAAAAACGTATCTGGCGCTACCGGATGGAAAATTCAGAGTGATCGATAAAGCCAATGAGAAATACGCCCTGGCATTGGCGAAGGATAGCCAAGGGAACCTCTATATCGGCACTGGCGGAGGGGTCGGGAATATCTATCGCGTGCAACCCGATGGTAAAACGGAGCTTTTTTATCACACGGCTGAACAGCATGTGCTTTGCCTCGCAATAGATTCGAAAAACAACATATACGCCGGTACGGGGGAGGATGGAGTCATCTATCGCATATCTCCCGACGGTAAAGGTTCGGTGATATTTGATTCCAAACAGCCTAGCGTGACCTCGATCGGAATTGACAGCAAGGGGAATATCTACGCCGTAACCTCCCCCACGGGGTTCATCTACAAGATATCCCCTGATGGCTCCTCGACAACATTGTATGACAAGGGACCGGGTTTTAATGCGCTGGTGGTAGCCCCCGATAATGAAGTATACGCATGCGGCTCCAATTCATTATATGATATCAAACCGGATGGTTCGGTATCCTCGTCCAACAACAGCGCTGACATCGACTTTATCTCGCTTGGAATGGACGCCAAGGGGAATATCCTCATAGGATCCGGCAATCCGGGCTCGCTGTTTATCGCATCCGCTCCGACATCAACGATCAGTGGCACGTACACCTCCATCGTTCATGATGCCAAGGACACTTCCCTATGGGGAATGATACGTTGGGATGGTGATACGCCCGACGGCTCCCACGTTGGGATACAGGTGCGCACGGGAAATATCGCCGAGCCGGATTCCACCTGGACCGGGTGGAAGAGTTTGGTGTCGGAAGGGGACGGATATAGAATATTGAACCCCCCTGCAAGATATATACAATACCGAGTGGATATGTCCGCGAACTCGCTACTGGCATCGCCCACCTTAAAGAACTTGAGCATCAGCTACCTGCCGCAAAATCATCCGCCAAAGATCACATTGCTTGCTCCTACCGGTGGAGAGCGATGGTCAGGCAAGCAGACCTTGCGTTGGCAGGCGTCCGATCCGGACAAGGAGACGCTCACTTACAAGGTTTATTACAGCAATGACCAAGGGAAAACATGGACGTTATTGCCTTCCGATAGCATCAGCAAGGGTAAAACAATAACGACGCCCGTATCCAAACCTTCCTCTTCCGCTAATTCCAGCGAAGGCAATCCTCCCACCATGGCCCAAGTGACGGCGGAATTGGATAAGCATCCCGATTTGCCACCACAATTGCGAGCGGCGATCCTCAACAGAGCCAAAACGCTTTTGGAACAAAATAGTTCCAAAAAGACATCCACGACATCGCCGGAAAGCGAGAATTCCGAAGCGCAGGAAGCCACCGCCAAGGAGACCTCTCGAATTTTGGACACCAAAACGCTTCCCGATGGAATCTACCAGTTCAAAGTGGTGGCGTCGGATTACATCAGCAATCCGGCATCGCCTTTGACGGGAGACGCGATATCCGATTCGGTTTATATTTGCAACACCAAACCGGTAGTGTATCTTCAAAGCTCCAGTCTAAAGGTGAATGCGGACAGGAGCGTGAAGTTGAACGGAACCGCAGTTCAAAAAGAGATCGCCATAAATGCAGTGCAATTCAGAGTGGACAAAGGGGAGTGGATTTCCGCCATACCGAATGATGGTCTCTTCGATGACCCAATGGAGGATTTCACCATCATCACCCAGCCGCTTTCCCCAGGCGATCATGAAATTGAAGTCATGGCGTTCAACACTGCCGGGCTCACCGGAACCGCCACGCAAAAGGTGACCGTCAAATAGACAGTGCGAGGAGGAGCGCCGATACCGACGCCCTCCCCGTTCAACTCCCATGCGGAGTTTCACATTAACAATAATAGCATCGATAAACAGATATCGTTTCAACCATAACTCTCCCCTCCTTTTTTGTTTATCGATGCTATTTTAAATTTTGACGATAGCCCACTCCGACTTGCGAAATACGTCAAATATCTGATTCGGAGAGCAAGGATATTCTCCGCTTACGGGTAAATTCGCACAGTAGCCGTCGCCATTGGCTTCATGTCGATCGTTATTTCACCGAATTTAATTTGTAACGGTTGTATTTTCTCCTCAATGAGGTTATCCAACTCCGCATGACGGGCTCCGGTTCGAGATAGAATTACATGCGCTTGAACCCCTTTATCCGCAAGATTGCGAATTCTGAGGATATACCCATGACCGTCCTGTGCCTTCTTCACGGTGACCATCGACACATTCGCGCCTTGCAGCTTCACTGGAATGCGTCCCCCCTTGCTCACCCCCTGCGATATGCCGTCCGGCAACTGACCGGGGAAAGCGTTCGCGAACTGCTCGCACCTCAATGCGGATATCGGATGCGCGGAGGAGGTGATGGCGTAGCGGAAGCGGAAGTCTCCCCCCTGATCCGCCTTGTAGTTCGTGAACCAGTAATTATTCATGACATACGAGAAGATGTAGCCATTGGTGATATGCGGGCGAGCGTACCACTCCCCACGATTGATATCGCTCAATGTGATCAAAGGCGCATCAGGCGAGGACCACACGATATCCTCACCCCCTGCGGACCCTTCGGAAACCCAGTCGCGTATGGCGTACCAGTCATTGCAGGAACCCTGGATCATATCGTGAAGGGGGTTAATGATCGCCTCCGTAGTGTCCATTCGCACATGAGGTTGACGCACTTGGAACGGAAACGCAACATACATCGCCTCTTTTAACCGGATGGGGGTTTTCCGCACATGGATGTCGAACTCTATTCTTTTAATCCGATGATACAGGCGCACCTCCGTAGTGATTTGCGCCACCCCTTGGATTTCGGAGGTGATTGTGACATACGAAAAGAGCGCACCTCGATGAACGGGCGAAAGGGACAAAATCTTAGCGGGCGTGACGAGAATCGTCTGCGCCGGCGCATCGAGCGGATTGTCATCGTTATTGATGCGCACAGGCGGTACGGGCAGAGACCGATCACTGTTAATGAGGCGCGTTCCGTCTCCGCCGGATGCGTAGATCACTTGTCCAAGGGAGTAAGGCGCTACGGTGTCCACTAAGTTTTTATCGGTCTCTCGATCGATTACGCTGTCAATACCACGCTTCTTGGAGAAGCTGATACGATAAAACCGATTTTCCATCACCTGCGATTGAACCACGGTCACCGAATTTTGCGCTCTTCCGTTTTGGAGGCGATAGGTGCGATAACCCAAACCCGGCACATTTTCCGCGTAGAAGCATTCGACTCCCCCTATCTTTTGGGTGGGAACGATTTTCCCGTTGGAATCCACGATATGAACCGTATTCGGTAACCCTTGCGGCGCCGGCGTCAATCCGCTCTGCTCCCATGAGTGCGTATTGCAGACAACGATGTCGCCAGGATGCGCGGGAACGGATTTGATATATGCGGACAAACCTTCGGCGAGAAGCCTATTCGTCTCCTTCATGGCCGTGAAGGCGTATTGTTTTTTCACCGCCCACTGCGACTTGGTCATGGAGGAATCCGGATCATAAACGGAGCCCGCCGCGCCCCAGGTGTGTTCATCGTAGAGGAATATCTGTTGCCAATCGGAATCAAATTCGCTCACCGGATACGCCGTCCGGTTGCCTAGCAGATTCGCCAAAGACCACAGCGTCTGGGCTTGAGTTATTCTGCGCTGCGAATTGCGATTCATCGTTGTTTCCAAGGCAGTGGAACCTGCGCCGTCCTCCCAAAAGGATCCAAAGCTCCCCCGCACCACTGGAAAATGATCGCCATACTCTTTTTTCGCTTGGCGGAAGAACTGCGATTCCGTCATAAATTCCAGTCGCGGATACGCCCAGTGAGCATCCCATCTTTCCGCCAATTTGCCGTAATTCAGATCAATAATCGAGTTTTCAAACATCGCCCCGTACACATAGATGAGATTGTAAGGGTAGTTTTCATGGTTATAACCGTTGACAATGCTCCTAATCCAATCCTCGATTTCGGATTGAGAAGCGTTCGTGTTCTGATCCATCCAAATGCTCTGCCCGTAACCATTGCTAAGCCAGCAAAGCAACCGCGATCCGTCCGCTCCCTCCCAATAGAAGGGGGTGTGGATGTCGGAATTGGCGAGTGTCAGTGCGCGTGTCTGGTTGACGCCTTCCGCGAAGAAGCGAATCCCGCCGCCCGCCAAAGCCATCTCCAAGCCCATGTTCGCGGAGGGTACGTCCGTAAGGTCGGCGGAGATCAACGGGAAGCGATATTTCTTGTGATAATACGCGGACACATAGGCGTATCGATTCATCTCCTCGTTGGACATCAAACCTGTTAGCATGTTGAAATATCCTGCGGTAAGCTCAATCCTTCCCTCTTGCAAGAGCTTGATGAGTTTTTCCCCCTGCGAAGCCGGGCGATCCGCGAGATAGTTTTGCACGACCCAACTTCCCTCGATATTCCAGCGGAAATTCGGATCGGATTCGCATATCCTTATGACGTTATCCAGGTTCTCATCATGACGCTGTCTTACCACGGACTGCAAATCCGTGTATCCCACGTCAATGTGGACGGATGGAACGATGCATATCGTCCATTTTCGTTGCGGCTTCGCCACTCCCTTTACCGTGATATCATGGTCGCGATATGAGAGGTGAACGGTTACAGGCGTCGGCGTCTTCACAGGGTCGATAGCCAAGGCGAGACTGTTATCTCCGACTCCCAGGGTTACGCTTTGCCTTTCCGTCTTACCGTTACAGGAGATCACCGCTTCGCCCGTCCCGGGAGTGTCATCGTTAAATACATTCAACGTGACCACTTGCATTAGTTTCCCTTGCCTGCGTAAAAAGAAATAGTCCGACAGGAGGGATGCGTTGCTTAGGAATAACGGTTTGACAGCCGGATCGGTCTCCAGATGAAGGGCGTCATATAGAAGCCAACTTCCGGAGATGGTTGTGATCGTGATTCGATTGCTCCCCGCTTTCAGGAGTTTGGGATTGAACTGCAATCGGAAGGATTGGGGATGCGCCGCTTTTTCATCGCTGAGCACGATATCCCCCGGCCCTGGCGGCAGTTTTAAAAGCATGGGGGCGTCATTGATGGAAATTTTCAACGTGGGAGGCGCCTGTCCCTGTGCGCTGACGACATCCAACTCCAGCGTACATTCGCCCTTTGGCACGGACTCAAGTGAAAACGCGATGGAGAGGGAATGCGCCACGCTTCCCGCCCACGCATCCATTGGACCTGGTTGAATGTAGGGCCAGTCCGAAGCGACGCTTTTTCCGATCTGATAAGTGAAGTTCGATGGAAAGTGGCTTGCGTATTCGTCGTAGTTTCCGAAAAGCGCGAACTCCCTCCCTGAGTTATTCTTCACGCCTATGCTCCAAAGAGTTTCCGGAGAGGCGTGAGCGGAGAGAACCGAACATGTCCACAATAAAAGTATCGGCAAGAATTTCATGATCCCCAAACAGCGTTTGGCATTACGAGCCAAACGATGACGCTTTAAACTCCATTGATCTTCCATCTCCATCTCGACATCCTTTCATCTTATTATCCAATCCATGAGCGTTCAATCTCCTCCAAGGTTTTCCCCTTGGTTTCAGGAACCTTGAAAAGAATAAAGAGCAATCCAAGAAAACTGCAAATCGCGTATATCCAAAAGGTTTTAGCGTCCCCGATTCCCTTGGCAAGCATGGGGAAAGTTTGGGAAACAATGTAATCCGCAACCCAGATCACGAGAACAGCGACCGCCATGGCGCGACCGCGTATTTTGGTGGGGAATATTTCGGAGATAATAATCCACGGAATCGGTCCCATGGCGGATGCGAAGGCGGCGATAAATAGCAATACGAAAACCAACAGCCATAACCCTCCTGCATGCATCGCATACATCAACCCAACCGCCATCAGGGCGACGACCTGCACGATGGAGCCCGCCACCAGAAGCGCTTTCCTCCCCGCCCTGTCCACGAGCCAAATCGCGACGAATGTGAATATCAAGTTGACCAACCCGACGGAAACCGTTTCAGCGAAAGCGGCGTTTCTCGCCACACCGATGTCCCTGAAAATCTCGGGGGCGTAATACATAATTGCGTTTATGCCGCTGAATTGGCAGATAACGGCGAGCGTCACCCCCACAATCAGAGCCGGTTTGTATCCGCCTGTGAAAAGTTCCGAAAAGGAACTCTCCTTTTGGTTGAGGGAATCCTCAATTTGCCGGATTTCACGCGAAGCGTTCGCTTGTCCGCCTACTCGAACGAGGACTTGAGTTGCGGCTTCCCGCCGCTTCATTTTCATGAGCCAGCGGGGGCTTTCTGGTATCCATATTGCAAGAATTCCGAACAGACCGGATGGAAACACCAGGGAGCCCAGCATCCATCTCCAGCCATAAGCCACATTCCATGCTTCGTTCCCCAAACGCTGGATCAACATATTCACAAAGAACACAACGAGTATGCCAATAACGATAGCAAGCTGGTAGAGCGAGACCAGGGTTCCGCGAATCTTTTCCGGAGCGATCTCCGCAATATAAAGAGGGGAGACCACCGAGACAGCGCCTATGGCGAACCCTCCGAAAAACCGAGCCCATACGAACTGCGTCAACGTATGCGGCAAGGCGGAGGCGATGCCGGAAAGAGCGAAAAGAACGGCGCAAAAAATCATTACGCTCTTGCGGCCGTAACGATCGCTTAAGGGACCTCCGAAAAGCGCCCCGAAAATGCATCCAATCAAGGCGCTGGACGCCGCAAACCCCTCCAATCCGGCGTTCAGTTGAAAATGCTTTTGCAGAAACCCCACCGCGCCGGATATCACCGCCGTATCGTATCCGAACAACAAGCCCCCCAACGCCGCCACC
>Ga0207433_10002166_pt1 | contig 40575 bp, 29 predicted proteins | sample YelNatPaOPGAMG01_FD_187559 | JGI IMG/M metagenome (GOLD analysis project Ga0207433, IMG submission 187559) | Hot spring thermophilic microbial communities from Obsidian Pool, Yellowstone National Park, USA - OP-RAMG-01 (SPAdes) (version 3) | ecosystem: Environmental > Aquatic > Thermal springs...
GTTCTTCCGCAGTGGCTGTGTATATGCTTTGATCCCTGTGTAGCCTTCTTTCTGACCGGGGTCGGGGCCGGCTATTTCCGAGATAAAGAAAAGGCTGTTCTTATCGGCGCGCAAGTGCTCCCATACATAAAAATGGTTTGCATCGACCCACCGACCCGGTTCGCGTTCGATCGTAATACCGGGTGTGAAGCCGTTTGCGACCGTAAAAGATAAGCTGCCGGATTTCCAGGAGCACCAGTCGATGCAGTGATCGATGCCTGAGCTGCCGACGAACCTGGTCGGTTCGCTCGTGCCGGCGATGAACTGCCCGTTCCAGCGCATGTGGGGATCATTTATTTGCGTAGTTGTGATCTTGCGAATTAATCCGACATAAGCTGAATTTTTACCCGCGGAGATATTGGTTACCTCGGCGCTGACATCCATCCATCCTCCGGCATAAGGTTTAAAGGTGATCCTGAGGTCATAGCCGCCGGTTGCGGCATTGCCCTTCAGCGTTCCATCGGAGCCTTTGGTGAATGTTATATCGAGAGCCTGCGAGGGGGAGACGCCGTTGTCGATTTTTGCTGTCCTGCCGGGGATAACCGCGAGCGCAAGCCCTATACGTCCGATTTCGCTGCTATTCCAACTGAGTTTGATCTCATTTCCTTCGGGAGCAACGAATAATGGACCGGATTGCGGTTGGATTGCAGTTCTGGGCTTGAGTTCAACTCTGGACTGAGCCGCCAATGCCGCTGTGATATATGCTGTTCCGTCGGTGATGCAGCCCTGGGCTCCTTTGCCTGCGTAGATCCCGTTAGGCAGGTTTGTGTGGAATGTAATCGGACCGGAGTATGGCATTTCGTAGTTGTTTCTGACCACGATCGACTGTGCTGCTGCCGTGCAGGAGATGGCAAGAATGGCGGTTGCGAGCAGTGGGAGAATTGCGAATCGGCGGAAGTTCATGGGATGGCTCATCAGTGTCCCCTTTATGCAATTGACCTGCGGCAGTTCAGCGTGCAACTTGCTGGGTTAGCAATCATCTTATTACCGAGCAGGATCGTTGTCAATACACCACAGCCTTATATTGGAGGTAACGAAGAGCTGTGTGGGGAATGTATCATTTTGAGACATTACAGATGATGTAATAATGGTCGATAGCATGGGGGGAATGGGTGGTCAGTTTTGAGAAGCGCGGAATAGGACTGGCTGAATGTCAAAGAACAGATATGTCATTTTACTTTTGATCGTGATGGCGTTCGTGGTGTGCGGGTGCGGGCGGAATGGAGAATCTACCCGCGCTGCGGGGCCGGTGGATGTTGTATTCTGGAATGGGTTCACCGGGCCGGACGGTACGACCATGGAGCGGATCGTTCGCAGTTTCAATCATGATCACCCAAACATCCGGGTGAAAATGCAAATTATCCCCTGGGCCACTTATTATGATAAGCTCACTCTCGGGCTTGCTTATGGTGGAGCACCGGATGTATTTATTCTCCACGTGAACCGCTTCCCGGAATACGCTTACTATAACTCACTCAATTGCACCGATGATCTCGTGGCGAAGGGCGGGTTGGATGCGAACGATTTTGTGCAGGTAGCCTGGAAAGCGGGATTATGGCATGGGAAGCGCTATGCTGTCCCGCTGGACTGCCACCCCATCGGGCTCTACTACAACGTCGATCTCTTCAAGAAAGCCGGGATAGTGGATCAGAATGGGAATGCGTTACCACCCGTTAACCTCGCCGAATTCCTCCAGGATGCAAAAAAACTCACGAAAGACACCAACGGCGACGGCAGGCCTGATCAGTGGGGGTTCGCGTTCACCTGGCTTCGCACTAACTCCTACACATTCCTTGGGCAATTCGGCACGGGACTACTGGATAAGGACTTCCGACGGGCGGATATCAACAGCTCTCAAGCGAAAAAAGCGATGGGGCTTATGGCAGATTTGGTGACGAAGTATAAAGTCTGCCCTTCGCCGGAGGGCCAGGACGCGTGGATGGGATTCCAGACCGGGAAAGTCGCGATGGCGATGGAAGGAGTCTATATGCTCGCTAGCCTAGAGGACCAGAAAGGGCTGAACTTTGCCGGAGCGGTCTGCCCGATGTTCGGAAAGAAGCACGCGGTGTGGGCCGGGTCGCATCTGATGGTTATGCCAAGAAGCATCACCTCCGAGAAGCGGAAAGCGGCGTGGGAGTTTATAACTTATCTTTCTGATCACAGCATAGAGTGGGCTAAAGGCGGGCAGGTGCCGGTGAGGAAGAGTATTCTCGATTCGGCTGAATTTAAGAAGCTGCCGGTGCAATATCAATTCAGCAAGGAACTGCCCTATGTCGTATATGAGCCGCCTGTAGTGCCTTACAATCAAATCGTGCCGTTCGCCGACGCGGCTTTCGAAGCGGTGCTGATGCATGTGAAACCGGCGAATGATGCGCTCGATGAGTGCGCGCGGAGAGTGGATAAGGTGATGAACAGGCAATGAAAAAGCGAAATTCCAACCTGACTGCGGCGATGTTCCTGCTGCCTTATGGGATTCTATTCACCGTCTTCGTGCTGATTCCCGTGTTCTACGGATTTTTCGTCAGCCTGCACAAATGGCACATATTATCGACTGCCCCACAGTTCGTCGGTCTCACAAATTACCGCGATATTCTGAGCGACGATCTCTTCAGGGTTGCGTTCCTGCGGACGGCTTATTTTGTGGTGATGACGGCGCCGCTGGGAAACATGCTCTCGCTGCTGCTCGCAGTGGGACTGATGCAGGATTTCAAAGGAACACCGGTTTATAAAGTTGCATTTTATATGCCGGTGGTGATGACGGTCTCGGTGGTTGCCGTAATGTGGCGGTGGCTCTACAGCACCGAGTTCGGAATGCTCAATTATTACCTCGGGTGCTTCGCGCATTTTGGGCATGCGGTTGTGCCGGGGCTGGTGAGCGCGCAGTCCGCGCATATCCCGTGGCTGAGCAACCCCGGGACGGCGATGCCGGCTATCGCGCTGATGAGTATCTGGTGGGGCGCGGGCGGAAATATGCTGATCTACCTCGCCGGATTAAAGGCGGTGCCAAGGGAACTGCTGGAGGCGGCGGAAGTCGACGGCGCTGGCCCATTGCAGAGGTTTTGGGCAGTGACGTGGCCAATGCTCCGTCCGACCACGCTCTTTTGCATGGTGATGTCGGTCATATCGGCTTCACAGGTATTCGGGCAGACATATATGCTCACCGGCGGTGGGCCGTATTATTCGACGCTGACGGTGGTCCTGTATATGTATCAGCAGGGATTCGGGCTTTATCAGCTCGGCTATGCGTCGGCTGTTGCTTATGTGCTCTTTGTGGCGGTATTTATGTTCACACTCCTGCAGTTCAAGCTTTTGGCGGTGAAGAGATGAGTAAGGGAAAAGGACGCAAACGGGCGATTTCAGCCGGATCTATAATAGCGCAGGTGGCGATGATCCTGGGCGCGATAATAATGGTGGCGCCGATCTTGTGGATGATATCGACCTCCTTAAAACAACCGACGGCTGTGCTCACTCCGCAGCCGCACTGGGTGCCGAATCCTCCGACTCTTGAAAACTTCGCCGGGCTCTTTACCAAATCCGAAGAGTTTCCCGTGGTGCGATGGTTTATAAACAGCCTTTTTATCTCATGCACGGTGACGTTGCTGGTGCTGTTGGTGACTAGCACCGCGGCTTATGCGTTCGCGAGGCTGCAATTCAAGGGGCGCGAGGTGCTGTTCATGGTGGTGGTCGCGACAATGATCATCCCAGGGCAGGTCATTCTCATCCCGGTCTTTTTGATTGTGCAGAAGCTGGGCTGGTTCAATACTTATCTTGGGCTGATCATCCCAGGGCTTGCGAGCGCGTTCGGGGTGTTCCTGCTGCGGCAGTTCTTTATGACGATCCCGGTAGAGCTGGAAGAAGCCGCTTATGTGGACGGTGCGGGTCCGTTTACGGTCTACAGCCGCGTGATCCTGCCGGTTGCCAAGCCCGCATTGGCTACGCTCGCGATCTTCACGTTCATAGGAGCATGGAACGAGTTCGTATGGCCGTTGATCATTACAAATGATATCTCCATGAGGACCCTGCCCGTAGGTCTTATGATCTTCCAGGGCCGCTATTCGCTGGAGTATGGAACGGTGATGGCCGCGGCGGTCCTGTGCAGTCTGCCGATGGTCGTGGCGTTTCTTATATTCCAAAAGAGGATAACCGAGGGAATCGCCCTCACGGGAATCAAGGGGTAAAGGGAATGGAATTTGCAGGAAAAAGATGTAGCCCGCACGATCATTACACTCTGGACCGAGTCCGGCAGTTTCTCATTTCTTGCCGCGGGAGGAGTATGTGTTCAATGAGCACACGGTCCATGGCCCACCGGATAAAATCTTCGAAGATGCTGCTTTTATCGAGAAGTTTCGCAATATGCTGGTGGTAGAAACAGGGCAGGACCTATGGCTGGCGCGTGGAGTGCCGCGAGCCTGGCTGCAACAGGGGAAGCAAATATCAGTTACCAGCGCTCCGACTCGTTTCGGCGAGGTTTCGTATAAAATTGTTTCGGACATCGATAATAACAGGATTCGGGCAAATGTGCGAATGCCGGAACGAAAGAAACCTGATACTGTGCTGCTTCGGATCAGGCATCCTTATGGGGAACATATCAAGGCGGTCAGCGTGAACGTTTCGGCTCTGACATCATTCAGCGCCGATAATGAGACCATTGATCTACGTGGTTTTTACGGAGAAATTGGACTCGAGATCGAGTATTGATGGGAGGGGGTTGTGGCTGTGGTCTCCCCATTGAGCACCACAGCCGCAACCCTGGGGGTATCAGGAGTCTGTGACGTATCAGCCGTTCTTTCCGCGTACTTTCTCGGCGGTGTTGCGGATGCCGGTGATAGTATCCTCGATCTCCTGGTCGGAAAGCCTTGGATGCATCGGCAGGTTCATCTCCCTGCGGTAGAAGAACTTCTCGGAGAGCGGGCAGAGATTGTCGCCGTAACCAAGCCTCTTTAATCCCGTAAAGTGATAAGTCGGCTGGTAATGCAGGATCCCCTGCACCCCCTCTTCCTTGTAGAGCACTCTCAGGAAATCGTCCCGGCTCGCCCCAAGCTCTTCTTCCTCTATGCAAAGGGTGTAGAGGTGATAGATATGATCGCAGTTCGGGTCTTCGTAGACGGGAGTGACTCCCTTGATTCCCTTGATTCCCTCGCTGATCCTTCTCCCGATCTCCTGGCGCTTCTTATTAAGCATACTCAGCTTCTTGAGCTGTGCTCTGCCTACCGCTGCCTGGATCTCGTTCATGCGGTAGTTATTGCCCCACTTGCCGTTGACATCTACCACGTTGAAGTGAGAAGGAATCCAATAGTCGACCTGATCTTTCCAATGATCGAGGTTCATGCAGCGCAGTTTCTCGATCGGGTCCACCAGGTCATCTCTGTTGGTGGTGATCATGCCACCTTCACCGCAGGTGGTCATGTTCTTAAGCGAGTGGAAACTAAAGCAGCCCACATCACCAATAGAGCCCGCTTTTCTGCCCTTGTATGTTGCTCCGGGAGTATGAGCACAGTCTTCGAGGACAAACAGGCCATGCTTGCGGGCTATCTCCATTATCGGGTCCATATCGCACATCTGACCGCCGTAGTGCACGACGTAGATTGCCTTGGTTTTGGAGGTTATCTTCTTCTCGATCTCGTTCGGATCTATATTAAAGGTTTTGGGATCGATGTCGGCGTAGACGGGGACTCCGCCTTCTTTTAACACTACCAGTGAGGTCGCTATGAATGTGTTAGGAGTTACAATAACTTCGTCACCGGGCCCAATGCCGAAAGCCTGAGTGGCAACATGCATAGCTGTCGTGCAATTGGAGACTGCAAACGCATGCTTGACCTCGCACATCGCCGCAAATTCATTCTGGAAAGCTGCTACCTGCGGACCCATCGTCAGAGTGTCCTGCTGCATTGCTTCCCATGCGGCATTCTTCTCATCTTCATCGTAGATAGAGCCAAAGAAGGAATATGGCACCTTCAATACGACGCCATCATCCATTGCATAACTACTTGTAATACCACCATCGGTATCTGAACCGGTGAATTTGACTTCTTCTGTAGTTGACATAGGGGTCCCTCCTGTTTAAGAACATCCTATCAGGAGTCAGTGTAGCACTGGAAAGTCGAGGAGTCTACGGGGGAAATCAACAGTTATTACTGTTTTTTTCGAATACCGGAATTTTGATTTTCACGCTGAAGCCATCGGATGCATCCAACTCGATATCATCAATGTCTTCGAAATAGTATTTCAGCCTTCGGTTGACGCCGACAAGCCCGGTCAGCTTGCATTCCTGATCTCTGTTTTTAAGGGTGCGGCGGACCGAGGCGAGCTCTTCTGAATTAAGACCGGGGCCGTTATCGGTTACTGAAATTTCGATCATATCTTCCACTCTGCGCGCGCTCACGCTTAATCGGAACCGCTCACTGCACTTCGGCAGGCCATGCACCAGCGCATTTTCCGCAAGCGGTTGAAGAGTAAGCGCGGGAACTGTAAAGCCGTTAACATCCGGCGCAAGATCGATCCGCATATCGATCTGCTTATCGAAGCGCGCGGCGTAGATATCGACATAAGCCCTCGCGCTATTTATTTCATCCGCAATGCTGACCATATTGCCGATGCGTGTGAGTGAATTTCGCAGCAGCATTGAAAGGTTTTCGATCAGCTCGGCGGTGCGAGGCGCGTTTTCGGCAATCGAAGCGCCCAGCACCAGGTTCAACGCATTGAACAGGAAATGCGGATTAAGCTGGGCTTGAAGAAGCCGCAGCTCCATTTCCCTGAGATACCGCTCTAACCGCGCGCGCTCCTCTGCTGCTTTGCGGAGTTTGCGCTGCTTAAGGGTGAGCGATCTCTCGCTTCGCAGAGCCATTTCGCGCTCCACCAGGTGACTGCATATAACGCCCAGCAGGCCCATCGCGATCTCCAGCCGAGATTCATCCACCGGCGGTACCAGTCGATACGATTGCCAGAGTTTTTCATGATCGAGGTCGATATCCGCTAACCTTGCCCGCACATCCTGGAAATTAGACCTTGTAGGAGGCTGCAGCAGTGATTGGCCGCTGTAGAAGCATCCAATCGGTTTACCCGCTACCACCACCGGCACCACGACATCTATAAGCCCCGCATGACACATATAAGACCTTGGTTTACCATCGCGCAGCGCGGCTCTGGCAGCTTCCTGGTCGCAGGTCTGGCACCGCCGGCGCCCTTCGGGTGTGCTCTGGATCAAATGGCAGAAATCGCAGCGTTTTTCAGCGGGATAGAACAAGACTTGCCCGTTTTCATCATAAAATGAGAGCGTCATGCCTGTCGCGCGATGGAATAGTGAGCCGGCTTCTTCGAATGCGGGCAGGTTCACTATATCGCTGAGGCTTATTTTACCCATCTTCGACCTCCGCCGCGGTATTCGCTCGGTCGAATGCCGGTTTCCTGGAGAAACGCATCGCTGAAGTAATTCAGATCTTCATAACCCACGGCTTCAGCTATCTGCGATAAATTGAGGGTGTGGTCGTGCAGCAGCTCTTTTGCCCGGGCAATTCGCACGGAGCGCATGTAGGCTCTAATCGATATTCCGAACGCGGATTTGAAGATCGACCCCAGATATCCGGGACTGAGATTCACTATTCTAGCAGCATCGGTTAATGTGATTTTTTCCGAATAATGCTCATCCACGAACCGGCGGATGATCCTTGCGATGGTGGCGTTGTGGTTCTCGCCGGCCGGAGCCGCGTTCGTTACCGCGGCCGGAATCATCGATTGAAGGCGTTCTCTGAGCTGTTCGCGGTCGATCTCATCGAGCCGCTGAGCCTGGATATGATTAATTGCTCCTCGAAGGGTAGAAATAAGTTCCTTACGATTGATCGGTTTAAGAATATAGTCCACCGCTCCCAGCTTCACGGCTCTTTGAGCGTATTCGAATGTGCTGAATGCAGTCAGATAGATGATGCGAGGTGAATAATCGAGCACATGCGCTAATCTGGAAGTCAGCTCAAGGCCGTCCATTGCGTCCATTTGAATATCGAACAGGCAGATGTCTGGGCGAAGCCGGGGAATCAGATCGAGCGCTTCGGACCCGGAGCGGGCGCTTCCCACAAGCGATACGGGCAAACCCGATCCGTCTATAATACTTGCGAGCATCCTGTGTACGATAGGCTCGTCATCGACTGTGACTATCGTAAATCCTGCTGTTTGCGATCGGATCTGCTCTTTGGTCAATTGCTTGCTCCATCACTGCTGTTTATATTACGATGGCGAGGTTTTCCCAAAGTTTCTTTCGTGGATTATCAAAGGATTCCCTTTCCTGCTTTTTTCTATCAATTTGCTAAGCTATAATGATCAAGCGCTAGTTACGTACACTAATCCATATCCGGGGGGATAAAAGTAAAGGGGATGAAATTGGCTTTATTCGTATTAGCGGTTATGCTGATGTTAATCGGAACCTGCGCGATGGGCGATTCGGCTAAGCTTCGGCTCGGACCGGAGGGGGATGTGCTCGCGTGGCTGGTGGTGGGCGCACTGCCGAACCCGGGCGAGAGCCTGGAATCGTGCAAGGGGTTCGACGAAGATTACCTGACCGCAGCTGGAGGCGAAGCCCAGGCGCATCCCGTGGAGGGCAGTTCGCTCGAAGCTGCGGGAATGAAGCTTAAATGGCGCCTGGCGCTGGCTTCGGAGCGAGAGGGGCTGGATTTCTGCGCAATCTTCGCGACCCGCGAGCCCCGTGTCGCATACGCGTATACGGTGATCGAAAGCCCATCGGATCGCGAAGCCAGGCTGCTGCTCGGGAGCGATGATGGGGTTAAGGTGTGGGTGAATGGAGATTTGGTCCACACGAGCCATGCCACGCGCGGGGTGAATCGAGATGAAGATAAGGTCGATATCAAGCTGCAATCGGGGAAGAACCGGATTCTTTTCAAGGTGGACCAGCACTTCGGCGGTTGGGGAATGATGGCGAGGATTGTGAACCCCGATGGGTCGGCGGCAAAAGACCTTGTGGAGAATTTGCAGATACAACCGGCTCCGCTTGAAAAAGAACCCGCCGCGATGAAAATCTGCCGGCTCGCGGCAGGTAAGGCGGGCTCGATGGATGTTTCGGGCGCGATGGTTTATATCGATCAGAGAACCAGGGCGAAGCTCTGGATGGAGCGATTCAGCAATGATCCCGCCGACCAGGCGCGGTTCAATCATGTTCTTGAATCGGCAGTGGCTAAAATTACTTCCGCAGCTTCGTCCAATGCCGATGCGGTTTCAACGGCGATTAATGCTTCGAACAATGAGATCAAAGCCGACTGGGATTATATCCGTGGGAAGCTTGTTCGTGAGATGCAGGATCCTCCGCCTCTTGTGAAGACCGATGTGAGCCGGGAGGACTATGTGAGCGTGATGCCGGGCGGGCGTTACTTCATGCATGCGGATGGGACTCCGTTTACCCCTATCGGCTATAATCATAACCCGGACTGGACCACCCTCGAAAGGTCGAATCCAGAATCGCGTAATTATGATCCAAAAGTCACCGACGAATTTTTCGCGCATTTGCACAAGTGCGGGGTGAACCTTGTCCGGTTGATGATCGAAACACCGGGTTCGGGGCTGATCGAAGATCCGTTAGGGACTTTCAGGCCGGAGCATGTGAGATGGATCGATCACATCGTAAACGCCGCTCGCAAGAACAATATCAAGCTGATGATCACACCGTGGGATACGTTCTGGATGGTGAGGCGCTGGGAGATCAGCCCTTATAGCAGCGCGAACGGTGGTCCGGTGGTCCAGCGGATCGATTTCATCACGAATCGCGAAGCGGTCGAGGCGCAGAAGAAGCGCCTGAAGTTCCTCATTGACCGGTGGGGGAACTCGGGCTCCGTGTTCGCGTGGGAATTGCTTAATGAGGGTGAGCTCTATTGGAAAGAGACTCCGGAGCAGCTTTCGGCGTGGGAGACTGAGATGACCAGGTTCGTTCGCGAGTATGAAAAGAAGAAATGGGGCCGGAATCATCTGCTTGCTTCGTCGATTGCCCACCCAATGCCGGAAGGCGCGCTGGGGGATGTCGCATATCGACAGCCGGGCCTCGATTTCGCCACAACCCACCTCTACATCGGTGCTTCGCGCGGACCGAAAGAGCCGATCGAACCGGCGCTTAATATCAGACAGGGGGTGGAGTTCGCGCTTCGTGCTATTAAAGACAACCGCCCGTATATCGACGGCGAGGATGGACCGATAGACAAATGGATCGAGGACGGGAATCTCGATAATGCCGTGTTTCATAATATGATCTGGGCGCACCTGGCGTCGGGCGGAGCTGGGAGCGGGCTGAGATGGCCATATCGCAACCCACACCAGATCAGCGGCGGGATGATCGATGCGCTGGGGCGGATGAGGAAGTTCGCTGACGAAGCGCCGTGGGCGAAGCTCTCGGGTGCGGTATCTGATAAGCTCGATGTGCAGGCTCCGGATGGCTGGATTTACTGCCGGACCGGGACATCTCGCGCGGCTATTGTCTGGGTGAGGGCGAAGAATTGGGTGAAGCCTGTGGATGTGGCTGTGCGGGTTGTGTGGCCCGATGGTCCGGCGCTGGTGAAATACCGAACGTATGACACTCTGAGCGGGACATGGCTTGCATCGGGAGAAGCCGGGCGCAGTGGTGATGCGTTCGAGATCGAGCTCCCTTCGGCTCCGGGATCGGTCGCGATAATGATGCAGGATGACGGTAAATGATGCCTGCAAATGTTGGATGATTAATAAAGCTCGGGGCGATGGGAGTCTGAACAGGCATACCACCGCCCCGAGCTAATTTATTATCCCAGAGGTCGCAACTGCCTATTATACGCCGGCTGTCGCGGTTTTCTTACCGGACTTGCTGCCGTTCTTGCCCGGCTTCTTCTCGAAAAAGACTGGCTGACCGGTCTTGTTCGATGTGTAGATCGCTTCCAGAATTTCGGTGATCACCAGAGCCTGCTCGGGCAGGACCACTGGGTCTTTATCCTCGAGCACTGCCTCGATCCACAATCTTGCTTCCATATCGGATGCGCTCTCGCCGGTTCCGCTGTAGAACGGTACGCTGCCTGGTTCGAGCTGAGCCTTCTCGATGAAGAGCTTGCCGAAGCGCTCGCCATTGATTTGTAGCCCGTCCCACATATCCGCGCCGCCTTCGGTTCCGCAGAGGGTGCAGATAGCTTCATTGGTCTGGCGTATATTGATCGCCCAGCTCGACTCGAGGAAGACTGTCGCGCCGTTGTGGAAGCGGATAAAACCGAATGCCGAATCTTCCACCGTGAACTTCTTCGGATCCCACGAACCCCATGCGTTCGAGGAGTTCTTGCGGTTTCCGAGTTTATGATAAGTGGCGCCCACCGCATACTCCGGCTCGTAGTTATTCATCAGCCAGAGGGTGAGGTCGAGCGCGTGGGTGCCGATGTCGATGAGCGGACCGCCGCCCTGTGCTTCCTCATCCAGGAAAACACCCCACGTGGGGACTGCGCGCCTGCGCAGAGCGTGAGCCTTGGCGAAATAAATCTCGCCCAAGCCGCCATTTTCGCAATACGACTTCAAATACTGTGAATCGGTGCGATACCGGTTCTGATAACCGATGGTAAGCTTTTTGCCGGTGCGCTTCGCGGCAGCCACCATCGCGCGAGCACCTTCGGCGGTCTTCGCCATAGGCTTTTCGCACATTACATGGCAGCCGGATTCGAGCGCGGCTACGGTGATCTCGGAGTGGCTGATATTGGGCGTGCAGACATGCACGACATCCAGCTTCTCAGCTTCCAGCATCTTACGGTAATCCGTGTAAACCTTGGCGCCCTTGACGCCATACTTCTCGGCGTGCTTAACCGCGCGCTCCTCGATTATGTCGCAGAACGCAGTTAAATTCACCGCACCTAATTTCGACAAGCTGGGAAGATGCTTCCCACCCGCGATTCCACCAGTTCCGATGATACCGACGCGAAGCTCAGCTGATTTTCGCATGAGTTATACCTCCTTCGAAAATGGGAACCATTTTCATTCCCTTCGTGGCGACTCAGGCAGACTTGCGAAGCACGTCGAGAGGAGTCATGCCACGATCATTATCATTTAGTGAGAAGGGCGCTTACGCGCGTAGAGCTATTGTAGAGCAATCTGCTTCAACCTGCAAGAAGTAGAGCTGAGCTTAATTGCTCCTGATTTGCATTTATTCTCATACTGACCGTAAACCTTGGGTAAACAAAGAGTTATGAATGTCGTGCGTATGTCGATTGATTAAGGCTGTATCGAGCAGCGAAGGCAGATACATTTATGGGTGAACATTCTGGTCATCAGGCTGATTGGGAAGATATGCATGTGGATGAGTTGCCGCATTTAGCTAAATTTGCGATCGACCATGCGCCCGATGCGGTCTACTGGATCAGTGAAGACGCTCGGATTATTTACGTGAATCAGGCTGCCTGTGAATCGCTGGGTTATTCGCGTGAAGAATTGCTGCGGATGACCATACCCGAAATCGATCCCACATGGTCTGTGGATAAATGGCATGATATGTGGAGCATATTCAGGGAACATGGCTCCGCGACCTTCGAAACTGTTCATAAAAGCAAACAGGGCAAAATCTTTCCCGTTGAAATCAGAGTGAATTTCATCGAATATGGCGGGAGGAGCTTCCATTGCGCTTATGCGCGAGACATATCCAGGCGCAAGAAAACGGTAGAGACTCTTCGGCTCATTCAATATGCTCTGGACAATATAAGCGATGGAGCGCTTCTTATTTCTTCAGACGGACGTTTTGTCCAGGTTAATAGAGCGGCATGTGCTTTATTGGGCTATTCGGAAGAAGAGCTTCTCAAAATGTCGGTATCGGATATTAACCCAGACTTTCTCCCCGATATCTGGCCTGCTCACTGGGAAGAAGTCCGAAAAGAACGCCTGGCTACTCTTGAGGGCGTTTTGAAGACAAAGAGCGGGCAATTTATCCCGGTGGAGATTCACGCCAACTTTGTGGAGTTTGAAGGTAAGGAATATCACTACACGTTTTTTCGTGATATATCCGAGCGCAAGAAAGCAGAGCAGGCTCTTCGGGAGTCCTCGCAAATGTTGAAGCTGGTCCTGGATACGATCCCGGTTCCGGTCTTTTGGAAAGATCGAAACAGCGTTTATCTCGGCTGCAACTACATTTTTTTTATATATACAGGGCTGTCACCGCAGGATGAAATAATCGGCAAAACCGATCTGGATATGCCCTGGAAAAACGATGAGGCCGAGAGATACCGGGCAGATGATCGTGAGGTTATGGAGACCGGTGTTCCAAAGCTTGGTTATGAAGAAACACAAAGAAAGCCCGATGGTCAGATAGCCTGGCTGCGGACTAGTAAGGTTCCGCTGAGAAGTTTTGACGGCAGCATCATCGGTGTGCTGGGATCTTTTGAGGACATCACTGATAGCAAGCGATCCGAAGAGGCGCTTCGCAAAGCCAACCGCACCCTTGTCGCGCTTTCGCGTGTAAATGAGATATTAGTGCGTGCAACGGAAGAATCGGAGTTGCTTCGAGATGTATGCCAGGCTATAGTCGATCTTGGCGAGTATCGCATGGCATGGGTCGGCTTTGCGGAATACGATGAAGAAAGAACAGTGCATCCCGCGGCGCATGCCGGATATGAAGCTGATTATCTTCATAAGATCAGGGTGTCTTGGGGGGATAACGAGCTGGGACATGGTCCGGCCGGCATTGCCATACGGACTGGTAAGCTGCATGTAGTCCATGACTTGAACTCAGAGCCATCTTTTCAGCCATGGCGTGAAGAGGCGATTAAACGAGGTTACGAATGCGCGATTTCTATTCCCCTGACCACTGATGGCCAGACCCTGGGGGCCATAACTCTCTACGGCCCGCAGCCCGACTGCCTGGAGCCGGAAGAAGAAAAATTGCTCACTCAACTGGCATCTGACCTGACCTATGGTATCGTGTCGCTCAGGACCAGAAAAGAACGCCAGGCAGTCGAAGCTGAGAGAAGAATGTTTGAACAGCGGCTTGAAGAGCAGAAACGCAAGTTTTTCCGCGAAACGATTCTCAGCGTAACCGATGGCAAGCTTAGTATTTGCGACGCTGCCGATGTAAAGCCGTATATTTCCAACGCGCAGGTCAAAATAGACCTGAATGAAATTTCCGATATCGGACCAGCACGCAGAGAAGTCGAGGCTTTTTATTGCCGCCAGGGTTTAAGTAGCGAGGAACTGGGTTCGTTCATTGCCGGTGTGGGTGAGGCTATTACCAACGCTATCAAACACGGCATACGCGGGCGCGTCTACGCGGGCAAGACGGAAGATGAGATATGGGCGGCGGTGAAAGACCGCGGGTCGGGTATAGAATCTCTCATACTCCCTCGTGCGGTGCTGCGGCGCGGGTTCTCAACCAAACCATCTCTTGGGATAGGCTATTCGATAATGCTTGATGTAGCCGATCGCATACTCCTTAAAACAGGAGTTACAGGCACCACCGTCGTTCTGATCAAATCTCTCGGCAAGACCACCGTGCCGTTCGGCGCTCTCCTCGATCTCTGGGAGGAAAACCTCAGAGAATTAGAAGCGCCCGCGTAGAATCGGCCGGAATGCTGGTGCAGTCTCGAGTCGAAAGTTGATAGTCTAAAGTCCAAAGTTGATAGCCGAAAGTCGAAGGTCGAAACTCCGATGGGCCGGGAAATCTGTTCCCTCAGCTCTGGTTATAATCAATATTAAAGCTTTACGGGAGCATGTTTCCTGGACGATCATACTTCCGCCTTCCCTGCTGCTAACGAGTCCGGGATGACGTTCAACAGAGTAGTGGTTCTATTTGACTACCAGTTTATTATCTACCTCTTTAACCGGCAGAAACCTTGCGCGCTCCATACCGCCGCCGTTAGGAGCGTGCAGCGCGAGCATGAGCTTACCGTCGAATGTTTTGAATAGCATCCCATGGCCGCCGTCTTTATCGAAGACCAGCTTCGGCTCCTGCTTCCACGGTCCGGTTACCTTCCCCGATTCCGATCTTGCAATCGCCTGGACATAGCCGTCCTTGTTAAAGCTCGACCAGAGCATCAAAAGCTGTCCGCTCATGGTGCGATAGAGGAACGGACCGTCGGTGATGAAGCTCTTATCCGCGTCGGCATCCTTGAGCCATGGAACGTGCTTGATCCACGGCGCATCGGAGCCGTGAAAGAGCAGCACGGGCTTACCTGCGGAGTATTTCAGATCATCGGTAAGCTGCATCGCGCATATTTCGCCGTCGCGGGTCTGCTCCCACTCGTGGCAGAACACAATCCACGGCGCTCCCGCATCGTCTACGTAGAGCGTTCCGTCGAGACATTGCCATCCGAATGGTGTTACGGGGCGATCGGTGAGTGGCTTGAACGGTCCTCGCGGGCTGTTGGAGACCAGGATCTGCGTTGCCCGCATCACCCTGTTTGCGCTGAACGTGCCGAAGAGGTAGTATTTGCCCTTATAGATGTGAACCTCCGGCGCCCAGAAATCGCCTGTGCCCCAGAAATCGCCGCCCGCCTCGAATACGCGAATAGGGCCTTCCCATTGCTTTAGGTCCGAGCTTACATAGGTATCGAAACTCGCCGGGCCGCCGGCGTCGGGCATTGCGCGCATGGTGCCGTACATATAATAGAGCTTTTCCTCCGGTATGGGCAGAATGAACGGGTCCCGGATGTGGATATCCTCGGTTTTAAGCATGGGTTTGCCTCCAGATGCGAGCACAGTGCCCGCTGTGCATAGGATCAGAGCGGAAAGCAGGATTGCTGTTGCAAGTTTCATAGATAATACATATCCCCTTATAAACACTAACCCAAGCAGTTCGGAATTTCCTTCCGAGGGTATTAGTGTATAATTCGGAGTGGATAAATGGAGGCAGGCACTGATGAAAAACTCAGGATAGACCTGACTGAATCGGAAATTGCGTTGCATGGCAAAGGTGCGTTCTGAAGGTTCAAGGGTGTGCTGTAAAATTTCCAGAGCAAAAAGAGCAGTGGTTCGCGTTCAGCAATCGGCGGGTTCGGGAGCGGATGCTGAAGTGGCTGGAATCCATCGATATCGAGATTGAGGATAAACCTTCGTATGAACAAAGAGAAGATCAGGCTTGAGGAAGTTATTACTAAAGACGCGATACTGGAACTGACAAGCCAGCGCTCATTTGATCGCGGTGAAGAGTATTACAATCAGGACCGTGTAAGGTCTCTTATTCGTGACCGCGATGCTTTAGCCGCAACGGTCAGCGGCACTTATGATTATCAAGTGAAGCTGTGGGTCGAGCAGGGCAGGCTGGAATACTCGTGCTCGTGTCCTGTCGGTGAGCGCGGTGAGTTTTGCAAGCACTGTGTCGCTGTTGCTTTGGACTGGATGTATGGCGGCGAGCACTCCGCATCGACTATGGATGATGTCCGGGTCTATTTGAATGGGCGAGATAAGAGCGAGCTCATCGATATGGTTGTGAAATTCGCTATGTCGGATGATGATTTGCGGGAGAGCCTGCTGCTCAGAGCGGCTGTCTCATCTGCTCAGGCCGTGGATATCGGAACGATCCGCAAGACGCTCGATGAGGCGCTGACGGCGGATCAGAATGATTTTGATTATGAGCGTGACGAATATTACGACCCGTTCGATGAAAAGGCGATTGCAAGAGCCATAGACGCCGTGAGCGCGCTGCTTGATGCCGGACATGCCGGTGCGGTTATCGATTTAACTGAGCATGCGCTAAAAAAGATATGGGATGAGGTGGAGGAGCTTAGTTATGAATCGGCAATAGCCGAAGATGCCGTAAGCCGCCTCGAAGACATTCATCATTCCGCATGTCTTATCGCCAGGCCCGATCCCTGCGCTTTAGCCGGGAGGCTGTTGAATTGGACGGTTTCCACGGATGGCGGGCTATTCTCCGGTGCGTTCGAGGATTATGCGGATGTGCTGGGCGAAGAGGGACTGGCATGCTATCACAGGTTCGCCGAGGAGGAATGGAGACGTGCGACCGATGCGGGCGAAGTCAATGCATATTCAGCAATCACCCATATTATGAGATCTTTCGCAGAACAGGCGGGTGATAGGGAGGCTGTAGTCGATATCTTAAGAATGGATTTATCGCACTTATCCGCATATTTGAGAATCGCCTCGGTATATAAAGATGCTGGAAAGCCGGACCTTGCGCTGGAATGGTTTGAGCGAGGAGCAGAGGCGTTTCCCGATGATTGGCAGGTAAGAGAAGCCCTTATGCGGGAATACGAGCAGCGTGGTCGATATGAAGATGCGCTTAAGCAGGCGTGGAGTCTATTTATTAATTATCCTTATCTGGATAAATATCTGCAATTAAAGGCTCTTGCTGATCCGATAGGTAAATGGCCTGAAATACGCGAGAAAGCGTTGGCAATAATACGCAGGCGAGATACGAGAACCAGATCGCCATTTATATCCAGCAGAAGAAGAGATCGTTCCCTGCTTGTCGAGATATTTTTATGGGAGGGTGATCCGGAGAGCGCCCTGCGAGAAGCCGAAGAGGAAGGCTGCAGTAAGGATTTATGGCTTAGGCTCGCGGTAGCGCTAGAAGAGAAACGCCCCGATGCTGCTATCGGTATCTATAAGAAGTATATCGAGGAATATATCGAAGTCATGAATAATAGCGCATATGCCTCGGCAGTCGATCTGCTGCTTAAATTAAACCGCCTGATGTCGCGTATCGATCGGCGCGACGAGTTTTCGCGCTACCTCGAATCCCTTCGGCAAACGCACCGGCGCAGGCGCAACTTCATCAGCCGGATTAATTCAGTGCAATGGGAATGATGCCGGAATCGTAATGCCTGCCCAGGTATTCTGCATCCGAAAGGAAACAGCTTGATTAATGCCGAAATTCAAGCTGCACTTGATTGAAGTGCTGAGGTAGTAACGCGAATGAATACAATCGATCAAAGGCTTGATCTGCCATATCTCGAATCGGTCGAGACTCGCGATGCAGGACGCATCTTACCCATACTCGGCATCTGCGCGATGTATAGCTGGGTCATTTTCGCCGCGATCTACGGCTGTATCGTATACCGCGAATTCATGCCGCTCGAGGGTAGGATAGCCACCGCGATCCTGCTCGCCTGCATCGGCTGGATAGCCCTGCGCGTGCTTTTCAGCTTCACATATTTCAAAACCGACAGCGACGGCTTTACCATGCGCGGGCCTTTCCGCAGGCGCTTTATCCCCTGGATCGAGATTCAGAGCGCATCCGTGAGTATGACGAGGACGAAAGAGACGATGCTCACCCTTATAACGAAGAGGGATAAGGTGCGGGTGAACGCCAGGGGGCTCGGAGGAGGAGCCGGCATCGCGGACTGCGTTGCGGCGTCTGTGTGGCAGCATCTGCGACGAGAGGGCAGGGCTGATGGGATGATTCTCCCGGAATCCGCACTGAGGCTGTGGGATGAAATCCCCGATGATGTGCCGGCGGAGATCGACTGGGGTAAGCCTGCTTCCAAGGGAACATTATTCATTACGATATTGATGGCTGTGTTTTTTTATGGAGGTATTATTGGGATGGCAAATAGCATGGGGCTTACTATCCCACTTCTTATTATGTGCGCATCTATGGCTCTTGGCGTTACTGCTATGATGAAGATGCTCTTCTCCACAGCGCTCTGCACGGCTTCTGGAGCCAGGGTGCGAAGAGATGGAATCGAGGGCGATTTCCCATTCGGCAAGCGCTATATCCCCTGGTCGCAGGTAGCTTCGGCGTGGTGGTCTCAGAAGAACCTGGTCATAAAATCAGTAAACCCGCGTTCGGAAATCTGGGTGCCGTATAAACTTGGGAGCAGGGAATCGGAGCGGTTGATTCTCTGCATTATTCGTTATCTGAGAAGTGCCGGTAATCCGCAGGCGGTACCGCTGCCGGTGTTGATATCATCCGATTCCAGTTACTTTAAGAAAACAGCCTTCAGCAGTCAGCATATCGAAGCGATGAAGCAGGCATTCCTGAACACCCTCGATGAGCCCGCGAGACGGTGTATCAAACGGCTCGGTGCAATACAGTCTACGCTCATATTTTTCGGTTTGGCGCTGGCGCTATCTGTGATGTTTACTGACCCGGTAGGTCGCCTGGCTCATATATTTCACGCTAGTCCCGATGTCCGATACTTCTTCTGGCTGCACTCGCTGATCATCGCCGTTCCGCTGATAATTACATCTACCTTAGTTTTCAGCATTGCATCGGAGCTTATATGCGCACGCTTCGCCGGACCGTACCGTGAAATTTGGAAGGAATATAACACGCTCGGTTCTGGAAAGTTGTATAGAATTATCGCATATATAGGAGCAGTTATCGGCGTGCTCGGAGTGCTTGCGATACCGTTCATGGTCGGGTGCTACACGTCGTTCAAAGACAGCGGAATGGCAATCGGCAGGTTTGGGAGATTTCATGAGGAGTTCCACCCCTGGTCCCAGGTGCAACAGCTGGAAACCCACGCCGTCGTTGGATATAATCATGGCAGGCCCTACACTCGTAACATCTATACCATTCGCTTCTCCGATGGTTCTGATTGGTCCGTAGATGAAAATGGAATCATCGGCTGCGACCAAAGAGATGAACTAGTGCCCGCAATGCAATTCGCTGTGAGCAAATCGGGCAGGCAGATGGTATATAAATAGCGATGGCTCACGAAGTGCGGGATGCTTACCTCAAACTCCGCCCGCCGGATTATTCCGAAGAACGCTCCGGTAATTATCTGCTTATTTGGGGCGATCTGCCGCATTGGGCGGTGGTGGACTGCGAGTTGCATAATCTGCTCCTGAAGCTGGATGGAACCCGTACTCCATGCTCACTCCTCGCCACGCATCCCGAAGCCGTGCGCGAAGGCGTTATCAGCTATCTTCAGGCCATGGTAGAAGCGGGGGTGCTGCTCGACCCCGAGCAGGAGGTCCAAAGGCCCGAGTTCGATCCTCCGATGATCCAGAACATCGCGCTTAACCTCACCCGGAGATGCAACCTCAGATGCCGGTGGTGTTATAACCTCGATAAGCCTGTGAGCTCAGAGGCGCTTTCCCCTCGCGAGATCGAAAAAGTCCTCCGAGCCTCGCGCAGGCTCCTGGGCGAGCATCCGTCGCTTACGATCCTCGGAGGAGAACCGCTGCTTCGCGCCGGGGATCTGCTCGATGTAGCCGCGGCGGGAGTGCGCTGTGGGTTCACGGTTATCGTATCGACTAACGGCACGCGTGTAACCGAAGACTTCGCGCGCTGGTCTCACAGGCTCGGACTGCAGGTTCAGGTCTCGCTCGATGGTTATAACGCGGAACTGAACGATGCTGTCCGCGGTAAAGGATCTTTCGAGCACGCGATGCAGGGTATCCGCACGCTCGTAGGGAATCGCGTCCACACGATCCTCAGCATGGTCTGTCACTCCGGCAACTTCCAGTTTCTTGAGAATTATTTCGACCTCGCTACATCCCTCGGGGCAGATGAAGTGCGGTTTATCCCCCTTAAGCGCATCGGCGGCGCTCCGGGAAGTGGATTTATTCCCGTCCCCCTGAAAGATATGCTCCTTGGCGCGTATTCTCTTTTTATTCGCCGGCCCGATCTGATCAGGCTTACGGGCCGCGACGCCTTCACGATCGTCGCCAATACCTGTCGCTTTTCCACTCGCCGCGGCTCCTGCGGAACAGGGCTTCAGACATTCCTGCTCGATTCCGACGGTTCCATCTACCCCTGCCTCAATACAAACCTGCCGGAGTTCCACGTCGCAAATGTTCGGGATAAAGGGTTCGACCTCGAGCGGATGTGGGAAGAGTCGACGGTTCTCTGGAACATCCGCCGCGTCACTTCAGTCAATGAACCGGTCCAGCCCTGCTCCGTGTGCTCGGTAAGGCAGTGGTGCCTGGGCGGATGCCACGGCGAGACCTACGCGCTCACGGGTGATCTGACTCGTCTCTCGCCAAGCTGCGAGGATCTGAGAGCCGCGATCATCGAGATGCTGTGGATGCTCTCCGAGCGCCCCGACCTTGTGAAACCCGCGGAGGTCATCTGCTGAGTGGGGGTGAAGACGCTGGTATGAAAATCATAGCTCAGAGCGAAGTACCGGTGAGGCCGTCTTATCTGCATATCGCGTATGTTGCTGCGACGACCAGCGATTATCAACTTTCCGGATTCCTGGTCGTTGTGATCACAGCGCTGGTTGTCGTTTACAGGCTGATGAACAAGCGCAAGCACGTCGCATTGACGGTTACAGGCGCGGTGATAATGGCAGTGATCGGTGTTGCTCTCTTGGTGCATCCGGGCCGCTATTTATACCCTGAAATGATTACCCAAAGTCATGCTCAAGACATATACGGGGAAATAGAGTTTCATAATAAACCTGGTGGCAGGGTTCCTAAGGATGTATGGGAAGTAAAGTGAGTCTCTGATCTGGAAAGCGAACGCATGACTGATGGCTGGTACCACGAATTTCGCATCGTGAGCCATAAGGATGGCAAGAACACTGACTACCAGGTCATCAGCGCCGGTCCGGATGGCAAGTTCGGTACCATCGATGATATCGCGTATCCCAGGCAGCCGGCAGGAGGAGTGCCTGCCGTCGCGCGCTAAACTTTATTTAATGAGTTTCAGGCAATGTAGTGATAATTTGGCAGAAAGTTGCTTACGCAATTCGACATGCCGGTACGTCACATCGTATATGAACTCATTAAGCACCGGATATGGAGGACTTATAATGTCGCTTACGCCGAGAGAACGATTCATAAAAGCGTTGAATAGAGAGCCGCTAGAGGGGCGAGTGCCGCATTTCGAGCTCGTTTTCTTCCTTACTATGGAAGCCTTCGGGAGGCTGCACCCCTCCCAGAGGCACTATGGCCAGTGGGACCAGATGGAGGAAAAAGAACGGAAGCTTCACCGCAACGATATAGCCGATCTCTACATCGCCACTGCCGAGCATTTCGAGCAAAGTGCGATATTTATCCATCCGAACCCCGGCAGCACCGAGGAAACCCTGCGCCTTATCGATCTCATCAGGGAGAAATCCGGCGATAAATATTTCATTATGATGCACGGCGATGCCACCTACAGCATCCCCGACGGCAATCACATGCTCGATTTCAGCTACCGTATGGCCGATGATCCTGAGGGGATGAAAGCTCAGGCTGATGCGTGGGTGAATAACGCGATCGAGCACTCCAGGATCTATGCCAGGCATGGTGGACTCGACGGTTACGCGCTCTGCGCGGATTACTGCCTCAATACCGGCCCCTTCATGAGCCCGAATCAATTCAGCGAGTTCGTGGCTCCTTATCTAGCGAAGCTGATCGCGGGCTACAGGGACCTTGGTTTCTACACAATCAAGCACACCGACGGTAATATCATGCCGATCATCGATCAGTTAGTTCAGGCGAACCCCCACGCTCTGCATTCAATCGACCCCCAGGCGGGAGTGGACATAGCCGAAGTCAAACGACTCTACGGCGATAAGGTCTGCCTTATAGGCAACGTGAACTGTGGAATGCTCGACACCGGTACCGACGAGCAGGTCGAGGAATCCGTCCGTTACTGCCTAAAGCACGGAATGCCCGGCGGTGGTTACATCTTCTCCACCAGCAATTGTATCTACACTGGCATGCGCCTCTCCCGATACGAGATGATGCTCGATATCTGGCGGAAGGAAGGGAATTATCATTGAGTTTCAGGTAATGTAGTGACAACCTGGCAGAAGGCTTTGTGCTCGATTCGACCCGCCAGTACGTCACATCATTATGCGAAAGTCAATAGAATTCGGAAGGGATTTAATCGCGAAAGTACGAAAAGAGATTTTGTAATGAGTAGTGAGTAATGAGTATTGGCTTTGGGTGAAGGTCTGTACTGGCTATAGATTTGATTTAGCAATGGTGGCCGTATCCCCTGGACGACAGTAGCCTGGGGCTGCGAGAGTCGAAGCACGGATTGATTGATAGCAGCTACCTTCGCAGGCCGCCCTTCAACTCTCGCGCCCTTCGGGCACTGTTGTCCGTATCCCGTCCAATGCAAACTGCAGGGCGAAAAGCTGATAAATAGTGCCTCTTTATATGCTTGCTCATCTCCCCGGCTTCGTGCTCATCACCACTTCTCTTAACGATTCCATAAAGTAGCGATAATTGGCGAATGTCACATCCGAGAGCACGAAGTGATCGGGTCCTGGGATGAATCGGCCTTTACGGATAAGCTCGCGGGCTTTTTGCATTTCCTTGTCGATCTCGGATTTTCCCTGGGCCATTACCTGTTTGTTGAGGCCGCCGATCACCCCGAGCCTGGGGTGGGTGTCCAGCATCTTCGCAACATCGTTACCCGCCTGCACTTCGTAAGGATACATCGCCGTGACACCGGATTCCAGCATCAGCTCCGTGAGCCCCTCGATGTATCCATCGGAATCGACCAGGATTATCGGAATATCGTGTTCCTCGGCAAACTGCTTTACCCTGAGGTAGTTCGGCTTCATAAACTCGCGGAAAGTAGAGGGCGAGATGATCGCGCCGTTCTTGCTCGCCATGTCCTCCCAAAACTCGATTAAGTCGAACTCCACCTCCGCAGCTATCTTCTCCCACAGTTCGAGCATCAGGTCGGTGTAGTAGTCCATTATCTCATAGACGAGTTCAGGGTCATCATAGAAGAGATACGCGAGGTTCTCGTCACCGATAAGGTTTCTCGTGAATCCGTAAACTCCGCCGTGCGTGAGTTGCAGAGGGTAATCACGATTACTGAACTTCTCGACATACTCGCTCCAATTCGACGGAAACCTGCTCGGGTCATTGCGCTTCAGATGCTTCGCTTTCACCCGTTCCCAGTCCTCGCGGTTTTTCACGGGCCATTCGACCGCCGCGTAATGGAAGTCCGCGCCCGGTACCCGCACCTGCACCGTACCGTCTTCCCATCGGTAGTAGACTTCGCCGTTCTCGCCCTGCGTGGTCTGAGCGCTGCCGCGGTTTGTCATCCCGAATGCCACTGGCGTGATCTGCCAGCCCCGGTACGGTCCTTCAAAACGGAGCAGCTCATCGATGCATTTCCCGATCCCCGGATATTCCTGCTCCCACCGCGACCTGTGCGCGTTATCACCGCCGAAAACTTTTATAAACGGAACCCTGTCCACCTCCTGGCCGGTCAGAGCCCGCACGAATCTCTCTCTGTGAGTCACTTTATTCCTCTTGTAAACTTGATACTTGATCGTAGCAGGTTCCCGCTGAGGTTTCAATGGCTGACTTATATCTCTCAGATTCTCATCTCAAAAACTTCTTCCAATGGTTTCTTATCTCTCTGCCGCACGTTCGCGGAGGGTTTACCTATCGCCACCATCGCTTCCAGCTTCCATGGCGCTTCGATGCTCAGCATTTGTTCGAGTTCATCGCGCGCAATGAGCGCTCCACTCAGCCAGCATCCTCCATAGCCAAGGTCAACAGCTGCAAGAAGTAAATTCTCGATCCCAGCACCGACACTCTCTATGTCCGGATGACCTCTCATGGCATTTATGTCTTCATGGTTCATTCCGCTTCCGTCCAACGCGTCATCCACTATTGCGTGGTAAGGACATGTAGCCACCGCAATCACTGCCGGGGCATCCGCGAAGAATGTGGAAAACCAGTCCACCTGTGTTTTCGCTCTCTTGTGGGCTTCTTCGTTGTTATCCGGCAGCGTCAGAGCCACTTTTCTGTGCACCGCATCCGCCATCCTGTTTAGAAGGTCTTTGTTTGTAATTGCGATAAATTTCCAGGGTTGAGAGTTATTTACGCTCGGGGCAAGGTGTGCCAGCCTGACCATTTCCCGCAGGTCCGCCTCATTCACCCCATCTTTTGAAAATTGTCTTACACTTGCTCTTTTTTCAATAGCTTCTCGAACTTCCATAATTGGCCTCCTTTTTGCTTTGAAAGCGTTATTCCCGTTTTTGGGAATGAGTAGTATTGTGGATATGTGGCGCGTTTTTGCATTGCAAAATAATTGAAGCAGATAGGGTATATAGCTACCACATATTGACATAGCAATCTGAACAATGCTAACTTAGAGATAGCGATTGCGAAGAGGGTTGCTCGGAAAGGATTACTCAATGCAACGTCTAACCTTATTCCGCGTATCCAGCTTTCTGCTCATGAGCGTATTCGCGCTCGCTCTTTCAGTAGCCGTCAGCCCTGCCGGCGCCACCACCAGCGTCGCTTATGAAAAGCTCAAAGTCGCCGGGGTCTGGGTTAATGTGGTTACGGCAGATCTTAACGATCAATCCGTGCGCATCACTCCTGCCGTATCCCGATGGGGGATCGGGGGCAGCGAAACCTTCCGCTCGATGATCCGCCGCACGAGGCCTGCTGCCGCGATTGACGGCACGTTCTTTTGCACCCGCACCTTGAGACCTACGGGTGATATAGTCATCGATGGCCAGCTTATCTACCGTGGTTATCTCGGCACGGCGGTTGCATTCAACGAGGATAACTATGTCAAATTTGTCTCCTGCCAGAATTATAAATGGACTGATTACAATTCCGTCCTGGTAGCGGGTCCGAGCCTGCTCCTCGGTGGTATGATGGCTGTTATGCCATGGAATCAGGGCTTCCGAAGCGGGGTTCACTACACTCCGCGCACCAGGACCGCGCTCGGGCTTACTTCCCACAATAAGTTTCTTATGGTTACCACCCAGCGCGCCATCTACCTGAGCCAGCTCGCGCGCGTGATGAAGGCTTTGGGCTGCGTGGATGCCGCTGGGCTCGATGGAGGCAGCTCGACCGCGCTTTACTACAAAGGCAAGCTGATAAAGAACCCCGGCAGATCGATGACGAACTGCCTGCTCATCTATGATAATCCCGACAGTTACGAACAGCATCGAAGCTGTTTCTACCCCACCGCGCGCTATTCAAAGCTGCCGAATGCGGGGTCGTAAGGGAGACTTAGCGTCCGAGAGTCCTGGCGTCGGGAGTGGTTGGACGGTTAGGTGGTTAGATGGTTGGTTTGCGATAGTCGCAAAGTACGATGGTCCGGGATTGCAAATCCCGGACCAGGTATGAGCGGGTTTGTAACCCGCACCTCTTTTCATCTGCAGCAGCATAAGTTTCAGGATTTCCGGGTTGGGTTGGTAGATGTACATCCATCTGTACCATCTGTCCCTATCCGCGGCATCCGCGATTCAAAAAAGTTTACTGCCTGCGATGATAAAGGCTGCCTGTAATAGCCCTGATTGCTGATAGCCGAGAGCTGACAGCTAAAAAAAACTGCCAGCTATCTTGCTAACTCCCTGTGACTAGCAGGCGTAAAGTTGCCCCGAACACCACTTGAATAAAACTATCTTCGAGGCGATGGCATAAGCATTGGTAATTGTGCCAAAAACATTGCTTTATGGCTTAATTGATGAGTGGAAAATGGTTGTAATTTACACGCTTTCTAGCTTGACATAAACCCACTGTAGGGGCTAGAATCATGACCACGGGCGACCATGTTCGTATAGGTTTGGGCGAGAGAAGTTGTACATCACGGAATGTCACGTGTTCCGCTCTACCCGCTAAAATATAATGCTTTTAAGTGATTTTGATTATGTGCTCCCGGAGGAACTCATTGCACAGGAACCCCTCGCGGAGCGCGACCGATCCCGGCTGCTTGTAGTTGACAGAACCAGACAGACTATCGAGCACCGGCATTTCACCGATATTCTTGAATACCTGAAAGATGATGATCTGATGGTGTTCAATAACACCAGGGTCACGGCGGTCAGGCTCCACGGGAGCAAACAGACCGGGGCAGCGGTGGAAGCTTTATTGATGAGGCGGCTTTCACCCGGTGTTTGGGAAGCTATGGTGAAACCGGGAAGACGGGTAGCTGTCGGCGCGGAGATTGCGTTCGACGAAGGTCTAAAAGCGGAAGTTATTGACAGGACCGGTGAAGGAGGCAGGATACTGCGCTTCTCCGCTGCCTGTGATCCCGACGAACTGATCGTGTCCCTGGGGCAGGTCCCGCTGCCGCCGTATATTCACAGGCGGCTCGAGGATCCGCGGCGTTATCAAACGGTTTATGCAGCCGCCGATGGATCGGCAGCTGCGCCGACCGCTGGTCTTCACTTCACTGAAGGTTTGCTTGATTCAATAAAAGCCAGGGGTATCAGAACGGCTTTTGTGACTCTGCATGTGGGAGTGGCCACTTTTCGGCCCGTTCGCACCGAAAATTTGGAAGACCACGACATGCATACGGAGCGTTTCGAGATCAGCGGCGAGAGCGCGGAAACAATCAACTCATCACGGGGCAGAATCATCTCTGTAGGTACCACCAGCGCGAGAGCCTTGGAAAGCGCCGCGTTAAGCAGACATAGAGTTGCTCCGATGGTGGGGGAAACGAAACTTTTTATACGGCCTCCCTACGATTTTAAGATAGTGGATGGCCTTATCACCAACTTTCATATTCCGAAATCCACGTTGTTGATGCTGGTCAGCGCGTTCACGGGTTATGAGCTCATAAAACGCGCATACAGCGAAGCGGTTCTTGAGAAATATCGATTTCTTAGTTTCGGCGATGCAACGTTCCTATATTAAGGGGAGTATCAAATGGCTAACTACGACCACAAGCTGAACGAATTTTTCAAGCAAGTCGAGAAGCAAGCAGAGGAGCTCAAGGCTAAGAAGACCACCGTAAGCCCTCGACCCCTGGAGGAACCTAAACCTGCTGATCCTGAGCCTGCGCACGCACCGCGGATCCACCAGATCGATATAGAAAGCACGGTACGCGAAGCGCCCGCAAGGGTCGTGGCGACTGTCGATACTGTGGGCGTAATTGCTGATGCAACACTCACGGAGAACCCGGTAGCGCAGACGGAAGAGACGCGAGTTCCCGCTATCGACGATGAAGCCGCCGCGAAGCTGTTCGAGGATGAAGAAGTACCGCAGGTCGAAGATTTCTTCTCATTCCTTAGCCGCTCGTCCGATAACCCTGAAACTGTTGTCGAACAGCCGGTCGAAGAAGAGCATCTGGTTCTGGATTCGGCGCCCGCGGTTGAGATGCTGGAATTGGTCGAGCCGGAATCGGTTGAAAAGATACCTCCGGTTGTCGATATTCCCAAAGACGAGGGCTTGCTCAATATGAGCGAAGGCACCGGCGAGCCCAGGCCGATTATCAAACCGAAGCCTGTTCAGCCCGTGACCGAGCAGCCGGTTGTTATACAGACGAAAGTCGAAACCGCGCCCCCCGTCCGTCCGGCGCCCGCGCCGCAGCCTCGCGTTGAGCAGAAGCCGGCTGCCGAGTTCGAACAGTCACCTGATCTGCAGGCGAACTGGGACCGCATACCGCATCACTTGCAGACACTGTTCGGCACTCCTACCAAGGAGATCGCACAGAACTCATATAAGGCATTCAAAGAGACCCGCGAAGGTCTGATCCAGCGGCTTTTAGACCCGACGATCAGTCTTGAAGAAGCAGCTAGAATTCTTAATGTTTGTCCGACCACCGTCAGGCGGTATACCAATCGTGGAGTGCTTAGGCACTACAGGACAGCCGGCAATCAGCGCCGGTTCAAATTATCTGACGTGCTGGTTTTCATGGAAAACGGATCTCGGCGAGGTAAAGCCGAATCAGATGACGAGTCCGTCGAAGACTGATCTCGCCTAATGTAAGTGGCATAACCTCTGGCCGGGATGAAACACGTCCCGGCTTTATGTTTCTCGGACAAGAGTCCGAATTTATGATAGACCTATGCGCATCGCCATCTTCACTGAAAGCTATGAGCCTATTGTCAACGGCGTGAGCGTGTGTGTAGATACGCTCCGGGATGGGTTGACTAAGCGGGGACATGAAATTTATGTCTTCGCGCCTGCTTTCAGGGGTCACGAAGACAGGGCTAACGGCGTCTATCGCCTTCCTTCCACTCATACGATCCTTATGCCCGATTACCCATTTCCGATCCCGTTTGCTCCACGAGTGCGCGAGAAGTTCGCTTCACTGCACGTCGATATCGTGCATACGCAGACCCCGTTCCTGCTGGGGATTCTCGGAGCGAAGTGGGCCAGGAGCTTCGGCATTCCGCTGGTTTCTACCAATCACACTCTTTATACCGAATACGCTCACTACGTGCCAATCCGCCCCAAGGCGCTTACGAGAGGCTTTCTTACCAGGCTTATGAGATGGTATTATTCCGGCTGCGATGCGGTGGTGGTGCCGTCCGGACCAGTCGAGCAAATACTAAGGTCCTACGGTGTAAAGACGCGGGTGGAAGTAATCAAGACCGGTGTGAACGGGATTCCGCCGCTCTCGCCGCGGGAGCGTGAGAATGTTCGCCGCCTGCACGGGCTCGGACCGAACGATTTCCTGCTGCTCTACGTGGGGCGGATAGCTCGCGAGAAGAACCTTCGCATGCTTCTTACGGCTTTCAATATGGTCTCGACTGAGCATTCGGGAGCCCGCCTGATTCTCGTAGGTGGCGGACCTGCTCTCGAGGAAACGAAGAAATTTGCGAGCGAACTCGGCCTGGACGGCCGGCTGGAGTTTATGGGAATGCTCCGACGCCCGCAGATCGCCCCGCTTTATGCGTCAGCGGACGCGTTCGTTTTCCCGAGCACCACCGAAACCCAGGGTATCGCGATTTGCGAAGCGCTGAGCGCTGGGCTGCCGGTTATAGCCGTAAATGCCGGCGGGATACCTGAAAACGTCGAACCCGAAGTAGACGGTTTCCTCACGAACGATGATCCCAGTGAATTCGCAGACAAGATCAACTTCCTCATCACCCACGAGCGCGAGCGCCTCGAAATGGGCTCCCATGCAAGAACAAACGCGCGCAACTTCTCCATCGAACGAATGGTAAGCGACTTCGAAACATTCTACTCCTCGGTTATCGAAGATAAATTCCCCGTCGTCATCACCGCCGCCAAAGCCGGACGATAGTCCCTCAATCCCAAAGCCCATTAAGAGGCTTCCCCTCGATATTCGTCGAATATTTCTTCAACCCCGCTGTTTCCTCGTTCGTAATCATGATAGAGCGCTGGGAGGAGAGGCTGCGTTAGTGGGAACGTCCGATGCTGAGTTAATACGGCAGTGCTTGCAGGGTGACAATACGGCCTTTGATGCACTGGTGAGAGCCTACCAGCGGCAGGTCTATTGTTTCTGCTATCGCATGCTCGGCAGTGCCGAGGAATCGGCGGACGCAGCTCAGGTCAGCTTTCTCAAGGCTTACAATGCGCTTGAAAGCTTTAAGCAGGACGCGTCGTTTCTCTCCTGGATCCTGCGGATTGCGAGCAACACCTGCATCGACCGTTCGAGAGCCCGAGCGAGGCGCCCGAGCATGGCGCTCGAAGAACTCGCTGACGAAGGCGGTTTGATCGCATCCACGGACCATTAATGTTTCACTTCAATGGGTTGAGTGTTAAGGAGATTTGTTCGACACTGAGCATACCCGAGGGAACGGTAAAGTCCAATCTTCATTATGCCCGTGGGATGCTGCGGCGCAAGCTGGAAGGAGTAGCAGCAGGAAAATGAACTGTAAAACGACCCAGGACATATTGAATTCGATTATAGACGGAGATGAGCCCGCGCTGGCGCCGCAGGCGCGTGAGCACCTGCGCGAATGTAATGAGTGCCGGGAATGGTATTCGAGCATGCTGCAGGCTGTGAGCGTGCTTGATTCGTGCGAAGATCTCGTTGTGCCAGATATCGCCACGATGGTTATGGTTCAGCTTCCCGCGAGTCATCCTGTTTCGCTGCGCTTATCTTCACGCAGGTCACCTGGGCGTTTCCTTGTGTGGGTTGGTGCGGGCTGGCTGTTTGGCCTGCTTTTTATTATAACTGTGCTATGGGCGGTGACCCACTGGCTAGGTCTATCAGCAATGGTGCACGCTTGCTGCACGGCTAAGATATCTGTTTCTGTTCTTGCGAACACATTGATGGCTGGTAAAGCTCTGATCGGGGTCGCGGGACAGGGCTGAGAACGTAAACGGCGATGTAATTGTCGCAAAGGATCAGACGGTGAAAGAAGCAACCGCCGTCAAAGGCAATGTGATCGTCTATGGTCATGTGACGGGTGATGCGGCCGCTGTGATGGGTAATATCTACGTTCGCCCAGGCGGCAGGATCGATGGCGATGCGAGCACAGTGATGGGTAAGATCATCCAGGATCCCGGCAGCAAGATCGGCGGATCGATAGATAGCGTGGGATTCAGCATACCCCCGTCGTGGCTCCGGTCGAATCATAACTGGAACTGGTGGTTCTGGAATGATGAACCTTTCGGTCTCACCTTTCTGCTGATATTCCGGGCCGGCATGATCGTATTTTATGCCTTACTCGTGGTGCTTATCGTGGCGCTCTTCCCCACACGAATGGCTATGATTGCGCAATGCACGCTTAATCGCCCCGGCTGGGCGTTCCTTTACGGTTTGATCGGGTTAATGGCGATTGTGCCGCTGGCTGTTGCGCTTGCTATCACCTGTGTGGGTATCCCGTTTATCGCTGTCGAACTGATTTTAACCCTGCTTATATGGATAGCGGGCGCTGCCGGGTTGAAATTGGCGGTCGGGCAAAAGATCGGGGAGGGGATGGAGCGGCCGTTCCGATCTATGATTTTGGCTGCGGTCGTCGGTTCGCTTTTGGTAGACTTTGTAAGGCTGATTCCCTTTATCGGCGGATTGGTTGCGCTTGTGCTGCATACATTCGGGTTTGGAGCGGTGCTGATCACCGGCTTTGGGACTGATCCTGACTGGTTCCATCGCCGGTTCTCCCGCACAACGCAGGTTCCACCAAACCCACCGTCGACAATTGGGGGTTGAATAAAAAATATCCCTCCTCGGTTAACCGGGAGGAATATTCACTTACGCTCAAACTCACATAGAGTAAAGTCTACTCTTTCGCCGCGCCTTCCAGCTTTCGTATCTCCTCCAGAGCCTTTTTTGCATCCTGATGATCCGGAGCATACTCGATCACCGGCTCAAGGAATTTCTTCGCCGAACCGAGATCGCCCATCAATATAGCCAGCCGTCCCATCACGTAATTCCCCTCGATGCTTGGCGCGAACATGTGGAACGAATACTTCTGCTGCTTTAACAGAGCCGCGGTAAGGAAGACCTGAATCTCGGAATCCTGTCTTTCCTTCACTTCGCGCTCGATCCAGGCCAGGTTCAATCGAGCATTCACATCATCCGGCGCTATCTGCAGCGATCTGCGAAGCGCATCCACCGCATCCTGCCATTTCTTCTGGCCTACAAACGCTTCAGCCTTACTGACCAGTTTATTCGACTCGCCGGATGCCATCCCTTCCCTGATATCCTGCGGGACATAAGTCATAAGGGTAGCTTTGAAATCGGCGCCTGTGACTTTCTTGATCGCGGCGCATATCGTATCCGTATCCGGGTTTCCGACATATTTTATCTGATCCATAATCTTCGGCAGGACTTGCGGCCCGGTCTTGCCAAGCAGGTTCGACATCAATTCAATGGCATACTGGCTGTTAGCTGCTGCCAGCGCGGGGTCAAAGAACGCCTGGCTCCTGTTCTCAAAAGCCGACTGTGGCCATGCAAGCAGGTTGACTTTATCTCGCAGGTTCTTCGATGTGGCGTTGAGCGAAAGCGCATTGTTCGCCACCGACGAGAGCTTGGAGCTGTATTTACTCACGATCTGCCGGGTCATCCACCCGCTCACACCTTCATTAAACCACCGTGCGAGGGGATGATATATCTTCAACGGTTCGGCGATTACATAACCGATGGTATCGTGCACCGGCCCTATCGCGATTCCTTCGCCGACCCCCAGGAAATCAAGCGCCATCTGCGCAACTTTGGCTTCCGATCTGATAGAACCATCACCGTTGATGAGCACCGGGAAGAAGCTTCTCTTTATCTTATCCGCACTGCAGTCGGAATCGTCGAGCATCAAGGTAAATTCATCCTTGTCCTTGACGTATCTGATCTGCACTATCCCCGCATCCACGCCGTTCGCAGCGGCTGCGTCCGATTTCTTTATCAACTTGATTTTAGCGAACGCCGTGCTGAGCGCCAGAGCTTTATCCTTAAACGATTGAAGCCGGGCTTTTACAATTTCCTGCTTTTCATCAGCACCCAGCATCTGCGCGATATCGCTCGACATCGAGTCCACATCCGAAAGGAGCGCTACGATGTTACGCTGGATCTCGATCGACGGCTTGATCGACTCCTGCGCGATTGACATGACCTTCTTCGCCTGCGTCTCCATTCCCGCGGGATACATCACGGTAATTCCATTTCCCGATAACTGCTTCAGGTTCTCATCCGCGGCATAGGCTCCGCTTGCCAGCGCGAGCGCCGTAAAGAGCGCTATCGCGATGCAGATACTTCTAAGACTCATCCCTGACCTCCAATAAGCCCATCAAGGGCCGAGAACAGTATATAACAGATTCCGGCGGCTTACCATACCAACGGTCAGAGACGATGCTCATGCGCCGATATCGCTCTTTATTCCCTGGGCCTTACCACCACCACGACCTGATCATCGGTCTGCCCGGTTTCGCTGAAGCTCTTCACGACGCCCATGATATAATCCATAAGCTCCTGCGAACTAATGACGGATGCCGATGCGATTGCATTGGACAATCGTTCAAAACCGAACCTTTCACCGTCGCGGCGCACATCGGTAATTCCATCCGTATAGCAGATCAGCGAATCGTCAGGCGCGAATTTCATTGTCCTGCTCGTATAAACCTGGCCACTGACCACACCGAGCATCGGGCCGCCTGGTTTGAGTTCTTTGATTGTCTCTTCGTCTCTACACAGCACCAGCGGCACCTCATGACCTGCATTGACATAGGTCAGGGTGTGATTTTGTATATCTGCCAGGATATAGACGAGCGTTATGAATGTCTCTTCAGCTGTATATGTGCAGAGCGCATCATTGAGGGTTTCGATGACCTGCTTGGGGTCTTGAATTTTGTAGGCAAATCCCCGGAGCATATATTTTGCTTCGGCGGTATGGATAGCCGCCTCTACGCCTTTACCCGAAACATCACCGATGACTATCCCAACTCTCGACTCGCCGAAGTGAATGATATCGAAGAAATCGCCGCCGATCTTTGCTTCGCCTGAGGCTGGTAAATAGAGAGTAGCGACATCCATAGTGGGTACAATCGGTCTTTCCGAAATCAGGCTTCGCTGCAGGGTTTCCGCAATTCTTGTCTGCCGCCTGTATAATATCGCGTTGGCAAGCGCCGCGGATGCATGAGATGCCACTTCGGTCACGAACCAGAAATCCTCTTCGTCGAATTCCCGTCCAACCGCATCCGTCGCAAACAGCACGCACAGCAGCTCATCTCCCGCGTATACCGGTCCGATGATCGCCGGTCCGAGATCCGCCATATCCGCGAACTCCGCCGCCGCATCTGAAAGCTGCCTTAAATCCGCCACCATTTTAGGCGAGATACCTTCTTCGCCGAACGCTGTCTCGACGGTGAACCCCCAGTCTCTTATTGCATCTTCCAGCCCCGTCATTATCTTTTTATCGCCGCTGTAAATCGATATATTTGTTAGCTGGCCGGTTACGGGGTCGATTGTCACAGCGCCGCCGATGCAGTTCAGAATATTTCCGATCCTGCGAGCCGCTACTTCGAGGATATCCTGGAAATTAAGCGATGACGCGAACTCCTGGCTTACCTCAGTCAGCATCTTGATCCTTGCTGTGTGCTGTGCTTCGCGTTCCTGGGCTTCTATTCGCTCGGTGATATCGATTCCCACGCCGTCGATGCATATAATATTGCCCTGATCGTCGAATTGAGGCGTAATGCTGTTCCGCATCCACCGTATTTCGCCCGAGGGCTTCATGATGCGAAACTCGATTATTCCAGCTACACCTTCCGATAGAATATGGGCAAATTCGCTCATTGCCCGCTCTCTATCCTTGAAATATATGTTTTTTCTTGCTATGCCCTTTCCGGGCATGAGCTCCTCCGCGCTATAGCCCGTTATCTCCTGCACGCGGCCGGCAAGTGTCAACAGTTCACCATCCGGAGCCATCCTGAATATGATCGCATTTACGCTTTCAGCCAGGCTCCTGTATCTCTCCTCCGACTCTCGCAGCACTTCTTCGACCTGCTTTCGTTCGGTGACATCGAGCGATACCCCGTCGAAATACATCAATTTGCCCCGTTCATTGAATATTGGGGTCAAATGGCCTCTGATCCATCTGACTTCCCCCGATGCCCGCACGACCCTGAACTCCATGGCTTGAGGCGCCCGTGTTTCTTCTGTTAATGCCATCAGCTCTTGCGCTTTATCACGATCATCCGGGTAAACAACTTCTTTCCACATAGATGGATTTTCCATCAGCTCATCAACTGAGCGCTCGAGCATCTTTTCTACACTCCCGCCCAGAGCCAGCAGCTTCATGTCCTTATCTATCCTGAAGATAGTGGCGTCCGCATTCTCCACTACTGTCCGCAGTCGCTCCTGGCTCTCTCGCACGGCTTGTTCGGCTGCCTTACGCTCGGTGATGTCCCTGTCCACTCCCCGATAACCACGAAATATTCCTCGCCGGTCGAATATAGGCATCCCGCTGGTTTCAACGATCACCTCTCCTTTATCACAGCGCTGCATTGTGTTCTCAATCAGAGTGAATGGTTCGTGGCTGGTGATAAATGGTCCTACGGCATCTGCTACGCGCTTTGCTTCTTCGGGTGTCATCAGATCGAATGGTGACCTTCCAATTACTTCTTCGGGCTTGCAGCCGAGTAAATCGTATGTTCGTGGGCTGACATAGGTGTAGATTATATTCTCATCCACTTCCCAAACCCAGTCATTAATTTGCTCCACAAGGCTGCGGAATTTTTCTTCGCTTGCCGTAAGCGCCTCTTCTGCTTTCTTACGACCTGTAATGTCGAGCATAACACCGTCGTAGTATTGAAATCTTCCATATTCATCATAGCTTGGCTTTACCTGAGCTCGGAACCAGCGTGACTCACCCGATGCTGTTACGATGCGGAATTCGGTGGAGATGTTTGATCCGGTAGAAGCTGCCTTGCTGAGTTCATTATACAGGCGATCCCTGTCATCTGGCCGGATCCCTCCCGACCAAAGATCCGACCTTTCCATCAGCTCCTGTGTGGTATAACCAATCATTTTTTCTGTGTTGCCCGCGAGCATGACCGCCTTGAAATCAGGTGACATCCTGAAGATCAATACATTGACGTTCTCTACGATTGTGCGCAGCCTCTCTTCCGATTCCTTAACCGCAATTTCAGCGCGCTTGCGGTCGGTAATGTCGATGTGAGCTATGACTGCCCCGCCCTGCCCCATTCTTAGAGGAGCTGCCCGCATAAAATAATGGCGGAGTTCATTTGGCCTTGGGCAGCGGTATTCCATTTCGAATTCACTGGTCTTGCATTCCAGCACCGATTGCAATCCCCTGATTGCCTGTTGAGCTTCTTCGCGATCGGAATCAGGAGCCTTAACCTGCCTGCAGACGTCCAGGTAGTTTACCCCAACCCCTGTATATCTCAGATCCTCATCACCGTTTTCACGGGCACATTTTTCCCAGGCTTCATTGACATTTATGATGTTGCCGTTCCTGTCGATTACAGCCAGGAGCGCCGGAAGTGAATCCCGCACGGCTCTGAGCTGCTCCTCGCTTTGTTGAAGTATCTCTTCGGCGTGCTTGTGTTCAGTAATATCCACGGCATTCAGGAGAATTGCCGGAGCACCCTGGTAGCGGATGAGAGTCACACGATAATCAAAATATCTGACTTCACCTGAGCGGGATATGCCTCTTGCCCCATATTTCGTAGGCACTTTTTTGCCCGATAATCGCAGCTTATAATAATTCTTGAGCCAGGGTATATCGTCGGGATGGACATACTCCCAGATCTTGTGTCCCAGCACTTCTTCCGGTTCATAACCCATCATGTTCGCTATCGCCTTATTGACGAACACCAGCCGCTCATTTTGTACTATGTAAATACCGCTTGGTGAATTTTCGACTACCGCGCGGTATTGCGCCAGTGCTTCATCGACTTCACGCCGCAGCCGCGATTGTTCGGTTATATCGCGGGCTACTCCTCTGTAGCCTCTGAACCGGCCATCTTCATCGATGATCGGGAGCCCCGATATCTGCGCAATTACTTCTGTGCCATCCTTACGGATTAATTTATTCTCTAGTTGCGGTAACGGAGCGTTTCTGTCTATGTGGATATCTATTTCTTTTAAGCGTTTCGCTTCCTCGGGGGGCATAAAATCGAACGGGGTCTTCCCGAGAATCTCTTCCGGTTCATATCCCAGCAGATCTCGCACCCTTGGGCTGGAGTAGGTATAGACGATGTTCTCATCTACCTTCCACACCCAGTCGTTTATCTGTTCGACCAGGTTGCGGAACTTCTCTTTGCTTTCGCGGAGCGCCTTCTCAGCCTGCTTGATTTCAGTTATATCAGTCAGGATGGAATAAAGCGCTACAGGCTCCTTGTTTTCGCTCATGATCAGGTTGGAATTGGCTTTCACATGAACGGTTTCACCATCTTTGCGCTTGAGTGTCACTTCACCCGACCATCGCCCTCGTCTGATCTGTGGAAATATCTTTTCCTGGAATTCTTTATTGAAGACCGGATCTAATACGTCCGCGAATGTGGTACCGAGCATCTGCTCGACTGATTTGAACCCATACAGCTCTGCGGCGGAAGCATTGCAATAGACAAGGCGGCCGGAAAGATCACGGATCGTGACTGCGTTAGGGGTCTCATCGGCGAGCTGCCTGAACCTTGCCGCCTGGTTCAGAGTTATCCTTAGGTCGGTTATGTCGGTAATGCATCCCATCAAGCGGGATTCATTTTTCTGTGGCCGGCCAGCTGCTACGATCGTATACCTCAACCAGTGCATTTGCCCGTCTTTGGAAAAGATGCGATATTCCTCGTGTCTTGGCTCGCCGATTATTTGTCTTTTGAACACATCCAGGATGCGTTCTCTGTCTTCGGGATGGATTATATTGAGCCAGAGGGTGAGGTCGGTTTCCAACTCTTCAGTTGCATAGCCGGTTATCTGCGCCACCGAGGAACCTGCCCATAGCTTAGTAATATGGCCCAACTTGTCTGCGATAATGATCAATACATTAGGAAAATCCAAAACTATGTGCTGGTATATCTCTTCTTCGTGCCTGGTTGTACCGGTTTGACCGGTGTTATCCTCATCATGAACCGACATTGGCGTCCATCCTGGTTGCCGGCTGCTTGGAGAGCGGTCCGGTGGTGTGTCGGTCTAGAGTTTACCCAGATGGATGGTACGGTGCTATAATTTCATGGGACTTTTACGTTAGAGTGCATATTTTCTTGTTCGTTGATGGGCCTGATTGTGCTTGACAGCCCGAAAGCCCAAACACTATAATTGCTAGGTTGAACGGGAATCCCGATGGCTGAACAAGCTGCGGCTAATGTCGGTAGAAAAATGTCCGCTTCCGTCGCTGTGCCTCGATCGCTGGACTCAGAAGTCCAGTATGTGAAGGGCGTAGGGCCGAGACTGGCTGGTGTACTCGGTAAGCTGGGCATTTTTACCGTGCGAGATCTTCTCTTCCATTTTCCACGACGCTACGAAGATCGCACTCGCTTCGCGCGGGTAGCGAGCCTGGAGCATGGCGAGACGGCCACTGTGCGCGGCACGGTCATCACCGCGGATAACGTCCAGACGCGCGGGAGACTGGTGCTCACGAAGGTTGCTGTGGATGATGGAAGCGGGGTCATCGTGCTCACCTGGTTCAACCAGAAATTCCGTAAAGATCAGTTTCTAAAGCTGAGAGGCAAGGAGGTCATTGCTTACGGAGCCGTGCAGACGGGAAGATGGGGCGTCGAGATGGCTTCTCCGGAATGGGAGCTCTATTCCGAAAGCGCCGACCCGCTCTCCAGCGGGCGCGTGGTCCCTGTCTACTCGCTCACCGAAGGTGTTTTTCAGAGCAACTTGAGGAGGATCATCTCCGGGGCGCTCGATATTTTCGTTTCCCTTGTAGAAGAAATTCTGCCGGAGGATTTGCGTAATCGCCTCGATCTGATGGACGCTCGGGAGGCGATCCGCAACATCCACTTCCCGGAGAGCGATGCTGCTCTAGAAGCTGCGCGGAAGAGGCTGGTTTTCGAAGAATTGTTTCTCCTGCAGCTCGCGCTCGCTATGCGTAAGCACGGGATGGAGGCGCCGGGGTGCGGGATCACGTTCGAGATGCCGTCGAACTTCGAGGAAGATCTCGGGCAGATTCTGCCTTTCGAGCTTACCGGCGCTCAAAAGCGGGTGGTCAAGGAGATCGCGACGGATATGACGCGGCCCGTGTGCATGAACCGGCTTTTGCAGGGGGATGTGGGCTCGGGAAAGACGGCGGTCGCGGTCGCGGCGATGCTCATAGCGGTGCGAAACGGCTACCAGGCCGCGTTGATGGCGCCGACGGAGATCCTCGCCGAGCAGCATTATCTTAATATATCCAGGCTCTTTGGCAATCTTGATATGATGGGAATCCGCGTGGATCTTCTCACCGGCAGCCTTCGCAGCAAGCACCGGCAGGAAGTGAACGAGCGGATCGCGTCGGGCCAGACCCAGGTCGTGATCGGGACACATGCTCTCATTCAGGAGGGTGTGGAGTTCCATCGGCTCGGGCTGGTAATCGTCGACGAGCAGCACCGGTTCGGGGTATTGCAAAGAGCGGCGTTGATGGAGAAGGGATTAAGCCCGGATATCCTCGTGATGACCGCCACTCCGATCCCGCGCACGCTGACCCTCACGGTCTATGGAGATCTCGATGTCTCGATTATCGACGAGCTTCCGCCGGGCCGTAAACCGATCCGCACCCACTGGAAGCAGATAGGTGAACGCAGGAAAGTCTACCAGGCCATGCGCACTCTGATCGATCAGGGCAGGCAGGCTTATGTGGTTTGTCCTTTGATCGAAGAAAGCGAGAAGCTCCAGGCGCGCGCTGCGACCGATCTTGCCGAATCGCTGCAGCACGAAGTCTTTCCCGATTTAAGGGTGGGGCTGCTCCACGGCCAAATGAAGACCGAGGAGAAGGATGACGTGATGACGGCATTCAGAAAGGGCGAGATCGATATACTCGTCTCGACGACCGTGATCGAGGTCGGTGTGGATGTGCCGAACGCGACTGTGATGGTGATCGAGGACGCGGACCGTTTCGGCCTCGCGCAGCTCCATCAGCTCAGGGGGCGAGTGGGAAGAGGCGGAGAGCAGTCCTACTGCGTGATGATCTGCGAAGGCAACAGCCAGGACAGCATCAAGCGGATGACCACGATGTCTTCGACCAACGACGGATTCGTAATCGCAGAAGAAGACCTGAAGTTGCGCGGCCCCGGTGAGTTCTATGGCACCCGACAGAGCGGAATGCCGGGCCTTACGATAGCTGATATTTTCCGAGACATCCCGATCCTTGAGATCGCAAGAAAAGAGGCATTCGAGACGATAGAAAAGGACCCGAACCTCTCCAACGCCGCCTTCGCAAGGCTGCGGCGCGATCTGCTGAAGAAGTATGAGGCGTTTGAGCTGGTGACGGTGAGTTAGGATCGTGGCATGAACACTCTCGTGACTGCTGCGCAGCACCTCTCGCAGCCCTGCGGTTGCTGTCGTCCGAGGGACTTTCGTGATTCCTTCGGAACACTGTCGTCCGAGGGACTCTCGTGATTCCTTCGGAACACTGTCGTCCGAGGGACTCTCGTGAT
>Ga0207433_10002170_pt1 | contig 40522 bp, 34 predicted proteins | sample YelNatPaOPGAMG01_FD_187559 | JGI IMG/M metagenome (GOLD analysis project Ga0207433, IMG submission 187559) | Hot spring thermophilic microbial communities from Obsidian Pool, Yellowstone National Park, USA - OP-RAMG-01 (SPAdes) (version 3) | ecosystem: Environmental > Aquatic > Thermal springs...
CTTCTTACAAGACCTGAGGCAACGAGGACTGTTGCATTTAGGTCTTTGTTTTTAAAGTTATCCCTACCAAGAATACCTTCTTCAACAAGTTCTTGCAGGTGGCTAAAGTTTCGAATGATTAAATCATTAACACCAAGTAGTCCAAGGGTTACAAGGTCACCAATATAAGCCTCTTCAGCGAGGTCATAGAGATATACTTCATAGGCACTGATGAAGTTATTTAGATCGCCCTTTTCAAAGAGAATCGAATCTTCAAGCTCAACAATGTCAAGCTCCATATCAGGATTCTTCAGGTCGTCTCTGCCGACAAATCCCATATGAATTAAATTTAGGAGATTTACACCCGAAGTACCTGAAGCAATAAGGCTATAAAGACCAACTGTTTCTCCTAAGCTATCATCGACATTAACACCAAATGTCGTTTCAACTTCAGATACATTGATATCGATATTGTTGAAATCGAATAGATTGACAAACTCCTGTTGGACGTAGTCATAAAGTGTTTTATCAAAAAGTATTGAATCAAGAAGTGTGCTTAGAGGCACTGTCCCCACATGAACCATATCATCAAGCTGGCCTTCCTCAAACAGGGGCTCTCCATCAATTTGGGCGGCCTCAAGATCTTCGAGTTGAAAAACCTTATTTATAAAATCTTCAGGCCGAAGAAGGGTGGAGGTAACCAGTTTTTCAAAGCTCAGGTGGCTATCGCTTAGTAGATCTTCAATTAGGATGTATCCATTACTGTCTGCAAGACCTTCACTATCGATATAGGTCTGGCCAACCACATCCGACTCGAGGAGTTTATCAAGCGAAACCGTGCTATTAGGAATTAATGAAGCCTCATTAACAAGGCCTGCTTGAACAAGGGCTTTTAAAGTAATAACACTTTCCTTATAAAAATCTTTTTTTGCAATCAATCCAGCTTGAATCAGATCATCTTCACTAAGGATTATACCACCTGCAAATGTTGTAGAAAGAAGAGCTTCAACATCTATAGTATCACTATCGTCAAGCCCTTTGTCTTTGAGTGCCTTTTCCCCTATAACATTTGATGAAAGAATTTTTGAAACCTCAAGATTCTGGGCCGAAAGATGAGCGCTGGTGATAATTCCATGTTTCGCTAAATCTTTAAGTCCTGCGAGCCCCAAGACAATTAAAGGCTCTACCTCAACGTAATCAGGATTCCCTTCTTTTACTAAACCATGTTTGTCAAGTTGGCTCTTGGTAACAAGCCCTGTTGAGAGAATATTGTTTTCTGTTACTGTCAAACCAGTTAAATCAAAATCATTCCTTGAAATTAGACCTGCTTCAATTAACCCAGATATTGTTGCAAGATTATTTGTAACAAGATCTGAAATAGCAACAATTTTTGTTCCACTTCCATCCTGAGTTATATATGTCTCGAGGATTGCTTCTTCCAAAATATTCGATTCAAGAAGGGCTCTCTTATTAATCTTCCCTTGGATAAAGAGATCATCAAGAAGAACCTCTGAAAGGTCGCTCTTTAAATCCCCCTCATCAATTAATCCAAAGCGAAGAAGGTCTGAAATCTTTAGATTCGCATATTCTCTTAATAGATCGATAGTTACATGATCTCCTTGAACAACATAGCCAAGATGGCGAAGCTCCTCAATGGTTGAAAGATTAAACCCAAAAAGATCAAGATCAGCCAATGGAAGATCAGCAATGTTATCGCGGGTTATGAGCCCAAGGTTAGCCAAGTCCTTAACGGTTAAATATCCTTTTTCGATCAATTCAGGTATTTCATTACGTTCTAAGAGGCTACGATCAATAATTGAAGATTCAAGTAAAGAATCCCTATCCACATTGCCAAGTGGTCTAATATCGTTATGATCAATTACTCCAAAGTAGATCAGGTGGCTCAATTTAATTGGTGTGTTTTCGAGAAGGTTGTCAAGATCGATTATTGAGCCTGAACCAATAAGGCCTCCATGTGCTGTAATAGAACTAAAAAGCGAGGCTGCTTTACTTGAAATATCTGAGGCGAGCAATTCATCTATAGCCATTTGGGCCTGACCAATTAAATTGGTTCGGGCAAGATCTCCAAGGTCTGCAAGGCCTGATTCAATAAGGCCAGCGATATTGATATTGTCGAGCCTTAGGTTATTCAAACCTATAAGATTATGATTGACTAAATTAGAAATGTTTATAAGGCCTGAATTAAGAAGGTTTTGAAGATTTAAAGAATTTGTAATAAGGTGATTAATATTTAAAAGACCAGCATTTGCTAATTGTGAAATCTGGGAGATCCCTGAATTGAGAATCTCCATGAGGGAGAAGGAACTTGTGACAAGATTTGTATATGAAATAAGACCCTTTTCAATAAGTTTTTTTAATGTGACAACACCTGAATTGATAAGTTCATGGAGTGAGACATTCCCTCCATTAATAAGGTGATGGTAATTAAGCTGAAACTCTGTAGCAAGACCTCTTGATATAATATCAGCTGCACTTATTGCAATATTTGCAAAATCATTCACACTGACTAAACCCTCATCCACCATCTTTGTCAGTGTTGCAATTCCTTTTGTGAAAAACTCATGAGCATCAACCATAGCAGAGGTAGAAAAATCAGGTACTGTGATAAGTCCTTTTGAAATCAATCCACTTAATGTGGCAGAAGTATCTGTTAGAAGATCATTAATGTTAATCAAAGTTGAACCTATGAAATCGCTTGAAGCGATTAACCCTTGATCAACAAGATCTTGTAACGAGGCAATACCAGAAGAGATAAGATCATTTATTTTCAGGGAATCAATCCCAATATCTCCCAGGTCTAAGAGCCCAGTATCGAAAAGTTCTTCGAGTGAAGTTAGCCCACTTGATAATAGATCATTCAGATTAACAAGATCCTCAACGCTTGCCTGATTTGTGAGGTTAAATCCCAGGTCAGCAACATTTGTGGCTAATAGATTTATATCACGAATAAAACCAAGATTTCCTGCAATTGAACCAATAGTTATAAATCCAGAATCGGCAAGTTCTCCTAAAGTTACTAAACCGGAATCAACAAGCTTATCCATATCAATTGTATCGCCTGTAAAACCCTCTGCTTCCAAGGCAGAAGGGCCTATGATTCCAGCATCAATTAATGCATCTTTATCAATCTTATCCCAGTCAAGAATAGAGTTGTCGAGAAGTCCAAAACTTCCGAGCTTCTGAATATTTACATAACCATTATCAAGCAGACTATCTGGATCTGAGTATGGTCCAAGTTGAATCAAGCCTTTCTCTTCCAATATTCCGAGGTCGAGTAGGCCTAATTCATCAAGGTCGCGTAGACTAAAATCGTCTAAATCCATCTCAAATTGAATGGGAATAGTTAATGTATCTGTTAAAGGATCAAAACTAATTTTTTTACCAGTAGGTATTAGGCCAGCCTTCTCCATTCCTATTGCGAGATCCTCAAGAGTCTCGATCCTATCCAAATCTATTTTTGATTGAACTGCCGCATCAAAGGCAGTTCCAAAATCCATCACATCAGAAAAAGAGGCATCTATGAAAGGAATTTCGAGGTTAAACCCATCTGTATCTGAGATTTTTGAAAGCCATTTTTTAATCTGACCTAATATTGATTGAATGCTCGCTTCATCAACTTTGATAAAACTGCTCAAATTACCCACTTTTAAATTCTCAATGCCCTGATAACTGATATTGGCAATTTCTCCGCTATCCTTACCCGTAATCGTTAGAGGATAGCTATCGTTACCAATTATTCCCAGGGTATCATTATCGGTCGAATTGTTATCAGAAAAAGAGATAGGAACAGAGAATGGATTTCTAAAGTCCACAATGAGTTTATCGGACTGATTCCCACCTGTAATATTGATAGCGGTAGTCTCAGAAATTGCCTGGCTCTTTAAAACGGATTGATTGATGTTGTTGATAAGCTGCAAGGTATCAACGTCACCAATCCTCTCCGCACGAAGTGTAGCATCTATGGCAGAGCCTGCTGGGGCTGAGTAGGTAAAGTCGCTAAGCAGTATACGAGGCTCAAGTTGTTCAAGGTGGACCCTATTTTGTCTCGGAGGGGTCATCCTGTTTCTCCTTCTAAACCTCAGAAGACTTCTTGAAAGACTCATTTTTGACCTCCTTTTTTTTATGAGGCTATTGTAAAAACCTCAGCCCTGCTCTGAAGTATCCTATTTCTTCTTTTACCCACATGACTTCAGCAAAAACCGGTATGGAAATCTCAACTTCAGGGACTGGAAGAAATAGCTTTAATACCCAACCTTCGCTTAAAATACTTTCTGCACGCATTCCTAATCCATCCTCGCTTATATCTAAAGAGATAGCTTTTTTCTTAACGTGCTTTATTTTATTTTCTTCTTTCTCTATAGTTTCAAAAGAAAGTGATTTATTGAACTTTTTTCTTTCTTTTATTCTTTTTTCAATTCTGTATTCTAATGGCATTAAAATTCTCGAGATTTTTTACAATTTTTAATAAGTTATTCACTTTATGAAAAATAAAACAATCCCTCAAAAGTGGGATTTTTTATATTGCTTTTTTTAAATATTGTGATAGGATTAAAACATAGGGGATGGGTGAAAATTGGAAACCTTTTCTAAACTCATCAAAGGCCGTTCAATACCAGGTATCATAATCTTCGATTTGAACTATAAGCCTCTTTATTTTAATCAAGAAGCTATTGATATGATTAATGATTTTACAAAAAAACAACTAACCGGGATAAAAAATAACATCCCTAAGATCATTACAACTTTGTGTAAGGATTTAAAAATACTTGAAACTAAAATTGGAAAAGATAATAAAACCCTTTTTAAAAGCAGAATCATAACAAATCGATTCAAATTTCCTATTTCAATTAGAGCATTTTTCTTGGGAGGAAATAAAGAGGACAAATCCATTCATATCATGGTACTTTTGGAAAAGATTATTAAAAAGCATGATATTGATTTTAAAAAAGCTCAAAAAAAATTTAATTTTTCAAGCAGGGAATTAGATGTTATTAAGCTTATCTGCAATGGATATGCAAATAAAGATATATCCAAGAAATTATTCATCAGTGAATATACTGTAAAGGACCATATAAAACATATCCTTCAAAAGATGGGGGTCTACTCAAGAAGTCAAATCATAACCTCTCTAATGTAGTAAGTTCTATTTTTTAATAATACCAATTACATTGGGAATCGGTCGGGCGATCTTATGCAATTGCTCTTCAGTTGAGTCAATAATGTATGTTCCTATTTTTTCAAACTCAATTCCGTTTTTATTAAAATATAGAGTTGCCTCAGGACCTCCCTCAAGATACATTGCATTGTAAATTGATATAGGAAGAGACAATAAAAAGTTAATGAAATCATGCACAGAGTAAGGTGACTCACTAAATATAAATAGGGCATTTCTATCTTTATCGATTCCTAAAGCAGATATACTCCATCTTTTATTCTGTTTTGACCAAACATTCTCTTGACGACAACTTATCATCCTTATTCCCTGAATCAGGGTATTATATTTAAACTTAAGTGTTTCAAATTCTTGGCAGGTTAAATCGATAATTTGAATCTCAGGAACTGTCTCATCTATTGGGTTAAAAGCTAAAACTGCTTTATGTTTTGTATTTAATCTTGGATTGTTGAGATGATTGAAATTTTTCATGTAACCAACGCTTTTAAAACCATCAGCCTGAAACATCCCAGCATTGATGGCAGAAATTAGATTATACTTTTGTCCCCATTTCTTTATAGTCATTCTCATATTTCCTAACTCAGAGGCACACAAAAGCTTAAATGAATAGAACTTGGGATCAATTTTAATTAGGGTTATTTTTTCTGGATCGATTTCAGCAAGGTATAAGCCTTCATCAATCTTTTTCCATATTTTTTCACGAGATTCCCCAAACGAAAAAATCGAAAAAAATAAATTAATCAAAAATATAAAAAAAACAAATCTTTTTACTCTTGCAATTTTCAATAACATCTATTATCTACAAACCAGAAAATCCCCTCACCTTCCTTCTCTCTCAGGAAGAAATCGGTGAGGGGAAAATTAATTTTCAAGTTAAGCTTATTGGATTTAAATACGGAGTAGCTTTTTTGCGTTCTCCTCAAAGATCGTCTTTTTACTTGTTTCTGGGATATACATGGCTTCAATTGCCCTTATTGTTTCACGGATAGCTATAACACCATTTTCAATATCATATGGCATGTCCGAACCAAATAGAAGTTTGTCTTCACCAAAAAATGCATAGGCACACATCAATGCAGAAGGATTTCCATTTAAGGCAGTGTCATTATAAAACATTTTGAAATATTCTATCGGATGTTTTTTTAGCCCTGGGAAATTCTTTTGACCGAGCCGTTCAAGTCCATTGTTGTAATGGACAACAATCCTATCAGCAAAATATGGAATCATAGCTCCACAATGATGTGTAATAAATTTTATATTTGGAAATCTCTCAAATATTCCGCAAAATACCAATCTTGTCATTGCCGCTGTTGTTTCATAAGGCCAACCAAAGATAGAAAAAATTTGATGAAAAGAATTCTTTTCAGTTGGATAATCTGGAGTAAAAGATCTTCGAAGCGGGTGTATCCAAATCGGTAAATCGAATTTACACATTAGTTCATATAATGGCATGAATTCTTCTGAGCTTATTGGTTTTCCCTGTATAGATGTAAAAATTTGTATTCCTTTAAACCCCAATTCCTTAATTGCTCTTTCAGCTTCTTTCAAAGAGGCATCAATATCATTTAATGGGAGATTGGCAATTGCCCCTACAAATCTTTTAGGATACTTTGTTACCCATTCTGCCATTTCATCATTTGATATTTTTGCAAGCTCTATGGCTTCCTTTGGTGTAACAATCTCTTCAACAGGCGGTAATGTAACAGAAAGGATTTGAACTACATCCTCGAATTTATCAAGCACACGCAATCTTTCTTCAATATTTGTAAGAGTAATTCGTTTTTCCATAACGTTTTTTTCTGAAATAAATTTATCTGAATATTTATAAAGACGCTCCCTATATTTTGGGGGTGAAACATGGGTATAAATATCGATCTTCATAATGACCTCCTATAAAAGTTTTTATTGATTTTTTATATTATAAATTTCCCAATGTCAATAAAGTTCAGAAAATTTTATATAATTGAATAATCAAAAAAAATAAAATATAATTGTTATGATTTATATGGATAAGCTTCATGCCATTATCCTTGCAGGGGGGGCAGGAACTCGGTTTTGGCCTTTAAGCAGGGAAAGTCTGCCCAAACAGATGCTTCAGATTGCAGGTGAAGATACCCTTCTTAGACATACGATAAAACGCATTAGTGGAATAATACCTCCCGGAAATATCTGGATTGTTACTACAGAAGATAAAGCCCAAGAAATTAAATTTCATATTGGAGCATTAGGCTCTATAGCTAAAGAGATTAAAATTGTTCTTGAACCTATTGGCAAAAATACAGCTCCTGCCATTGGATTGGCTGCAATTCATATAAATTCCCTTTCTTCAGGGGATTCCATCATGCTTGTAATGCCATCTGATCATCTTATTCCTGATCCTGAAAACTTCCTAAGCGATTTAAAACATGCTGTTGAAGCAGCTAAAGATGGATATTTAGTAACATTTGGAATCAAACCAACAAGACCAGAAACAGGCTATGGATATATAAAGACTGAAAAGCAATCAAATCAAAAAATTCGTGTTCGAAAGGTTGAGCGCTTTGTTGAAAAACCTGATTTAAATTCAGCTGAATCTTATATTTTAGAAGGAAATTATTTTTGGAATTCAGGAATCTTCGTCTGGAAGACATCAAAAATACTTTCAGAAATTGAGCTCTTTATTCCAAATCTTTATCAAAAACTAAAAGAAATAGAATCACTTATCATCTCCTTTCCTGATTCCCTTATTTACAGAGGATTTAATAAACAAAACCCCCAGATACTCAAATCCATTAAAATCCTTTATTCAGAGCTTGAAAGTATTTCCATAGACTATGGAGTGATGGAGAAAAGCAATGATGTAATTATGGTTATGGCATCCTTCCATTGGTCAGATTTAGGGAGCTTCACAGCACTTGACGAGGTAATTGAAAAAGACCCAAACGGAAATATTTTTAAAGGAAATGTCATTGATATTGGCAGCAGAAATTCTACAATCTTATCTGGAGAAAGGCTTATTGCAACGATAGGATTAAACGAAATGGTAGTGATTGACACACCTGACGCAACTCTTATTACCCCTAAGGCAAAGGCTCAAGAGGTTAGGAAGATAGTTGAAACATTAAAAAGAAATGGGAGGCAAGAATATCTCTTTCATAGAATCATGGAAAGACCCTGGGGAAAATATACTATTATTGATCAAGGAGATGGTTATAAGATAAAAAGAATCTTGATTAATCCTAAAGCAAGATTGAGTTTACAAATCCATAAGAAAAGAAGCGAACATTGGATAGTTATATCAGGGATAGCAAAGGTTACCAAAAACAATGAAACCTTTTTAGTCCAACCAAACCAAAGTACCTATATTCCAAAAAATACAAAACATCGATTAGAAAACCCTGGTTCACAACCCCTTCAAATAATTGAGGTTCAAAATGGTGAATATTTAGAAGAGGATGACATTGAGAGATTGGAGGATGATTATGGCCGGACGAATGATTGATTCCTTTAAGACTTTTGAAGCATCAAAATCCCTTTTCATACATCTTTCATCTTTTTCAAAAATTTAAAATCTCTTGAAGGGAAAATGATAATTTGATATCTTCAAACAGGAATATCTCGAAGATATTCTAAGGTGAGAAAAAATGAGTAAAGATGTTTCAGAATTTAAAATTGAGACACGTAGACTAAATTTTTATTATGGGAAAATTCAGGCACTAAAGAATATTAATATAGCTATTAAAAGTTATCAGATAACGGCTTTGATAGGACCATCGGGTTGCGGAAAATCAACCTTCCTTAGAACTTTAAATCGGATGAATGAGCTAATCCCCTATACAAAGACTGAAGGAACAGTTTTGCTTGATGGGGAGGATATTTACAAATCTCATACAGATGTGGTCGTTTTAAGACAAAGGGTTGGAATGGTCTTTCAGAGACCAAATCCCTTTCCAAAAAGTATATTTGAAAACGTAGCCTTCGGTTTAAAGGTAAAAGGTGGATATTCAAGGGCAGAGATAGAGGACAAGGTTGAAGAAAGCCTTAAGGCAGTTGGACTTTTTTCAGAAGTTTCAGATCGACTTAATCATAATGCTTTGAGTCTTACTTTAGGCCAACAGCAGAGACTTTGTATTGCTCGTGTAATAGCAGTTGAGCCTGAGGTTATTCTTATGGACGAACCATGTTCTGCTCTTGACCCTATAGCCACTTTAAAAATTGAAGAGTTGATGCATGAGTTGAAAAAACGTTATACAATAGTGATCGTTACACATAACATGCAACAAGCAGCTCGTACATCTGATTGGACAGGATTCTTTCTCTTGGGAGAATTAATAGAGTTTGGAATTACAGGAGATATCTTTACTCGACCTAAGGATCGAAGAACTGAAAATTATGTAACAGGAAGATATGGATAAAAAATATAAGATTCAAAATATTTTAATCTTATTTTTACTATTCATATTAATCAATGGCTGTCAGAAGCAGAAGGCGGGGATAACTTTGGCTGGATCCAATTCAATCACTCCATTTGCAGAACTTTTGGCAGAAGAATATATGCTTATAAATCCCCAATCAAGGATCCATGTTCAGGATGGTGGATCAACTGCTGGTATTGTAGCAATTCGGAATAATGCTGCTCATATAGGAATGTGTTCTCGTCCACTTTCACCAACTGAAAGGGATCTTCACTCAGTAATAATTGCCAAAGATGCTATCGCTATCATTGTTCATCCCAAAAATCCAGTTGAAGACCTTTCAATTTCACAAATTAGACTTATTTTCTCAGGTAAGATAAGAAACTGGAGAGAGGTTGGAGGTTTATCAAACCCCATAGTTGTCATCACCCGTGAGGAAGGCTCGGGGACAAGGGATTCTTTCCAAAAGATGGTGATGGGAAAAGATGAGATCACTCTCGAAGCACTGGTTCAAGATGCAAGTGGAACGATTCGCCAATTAGTAGCTGATGATCCCAATGCCATAGGTTATATCTCATTGGGATTGGTGAATGAAAAGGTAAAACCCTTAAAAATAGCAGGAGTTGAACCTACATTTAAGAATATTGAAAATGGAAAATATACATTGGTTAGACCTTTTCTTTTTGTATTTAAATGTGAGCCTGAAGGCGAAGTAAAAACCTTTTTAGATTTTGTATTGAGTAAAAGAGGTCAACAATTATTAGCAAAAGAAGGATTGGTGCCTGTTATTCAAGAATAGCTTATGGAAATTAAAGAGAAGGTTATTGAAAAAATTCTATTGATTATTGCCTTTTCAACTATATTAATTCTTGCTCTGATAGCATTCTTTATCTTTGAACAGGGAAGTTCTTTAATATGGAAAGTTGGACTAAAGAATTTTATTCTTGGAGATCGATGGGTACCTTCAAAAGGTGAATTCGGTATCCTTCCTATGATTGTTGGGTCTTTTTGGGTTACCTTTGGAGCGCTTATTCTTGGTATTCCATTGGGATTATCCTCTGCCATCTTTCTTTGTGAATGGATTCCACCTATGGTGGCAATGTTTTTAAGGCCAGCAATTCACCTTCTTGCGGCTATTCCCTCTGTAATCTACGGATTTTGGGGACTTATTACTATCGTTCCTATAATTCGAAATTATCTCGGAGGTCCTGGATTAAGTATTCTATCTGGATCCATTATTTTAGGTATCATGATTCTTCCTACAATTATCAGTATTTCTGAGGATTCTCTTAAAGCCCTTCCTCCTTCCTATAAAGCTGGTGCCCTTGCCTTAGGGGCTACCCATTGGCAAACTATATGGAGGGTATTAATTCCAGCTGCAAGATCCGGTATTTTGGCAAGTATAATTCTTGGAATGGGCAGAGCTATTGGAGAAACAATGGCTATGATTATGATACTTGGCAATGCAGTAAAAATGCCTTCTTCTTTCCTTGACTCAGCAAGGACATTAACCACCAATATTGGTATTGAGATGGGATATTCTACTGGCGATCATCGACAGGCACTCTTTGCTACTGGTATTATTTTATTCTTTATCATAATGATTCTCAACTCCTTAGCAATTATTATTTCAAGGAGGAGAACCCGTTGAGATTTTATCAATCTCGTTACCTTACACAAGGATTGGCCAAGATTCTGATTTGGGTTGCCTCTCTATTTTCTATTGCTGTAATGATACTTATCCTAATTCAAATTCTTAGTGAAGGGATACCAGTTATAAGCCTTAACTTTCTCCTTGATCACCCAAGAAGTATGGGAAGGGAAGGCGGAATATTTTCTACTATTATTGGGACAGCTGCATTGACTGGCCTCGCTATTATCTTCGCTACACCATTAGGTGTTGGAACGGCTATCTTTCTAAGAGAATATACAAGAGAAAGTCGTGTAAGTCGTATCATTCGTTTTGGCACTGACTGTTTGGCAGGAATCCCTTCTATTATCTTTGGCCTCTTTGGTTTTATTTTCTTTGTCATCTATCTTAATTTGGGATGGTCCATTCTTTCAGGTGGTCTCACCCTTGCTTCTATGATTTTACCTACTATTATCTGCACTGCTGAAGAGGCTATCAAGGCCATCCCATACTCCTATCGAGAGGTAAGTTACTCATTAGGGGGAACTAAATGGCAAACCATTACAAGGACAATCCTACCTAATGCATTGCCTGGAATATTCACAGGAGTAATATTGAGTGTAGGGAGAAGTATTGGGGAGACAGCTGCTGTAATTTTAACTGCAGGCTCCTCTCTTGTAATGCCCACATCCATCTTCTCACCCATTAGGACAATGGCAGTACATTTCTATATCCTTGCTCGAGAAGGAGTATCTATGGAGATGGCTTATGGAACTGGAGCAGTATTAATTATCATGGTATTATTAGTAAATACTATAGCGAATTTGTTACTTAATCGTTATATCCGTCAAAGAACTTAAGGAATATCCTATGTCAGAGTCAGTAAAGATTTCTATAAAAGATTTTAGTTTCTACTATGAAGAACAGCCTGCCCTTCTTCATATTAATATGGAGATTCCATCCAATAAAATATTTTCTATATTTGGCCCTGCACGAAGTGGAAAAACAACTCTTCTTAAAAGTCTTAACAGGCTTACAGATCTTATTTTTGGTGTGAGACATACTGGAACAATTCTTTTAGACGGAAGAGATATTTATGATGAGAAACACAGTGTTACACAATTGCGAAGAAGGGTAGGAATGGTTTTTGATCTTCCAACACCTCTTCCAATCTCTATTTTCGACAATATTGCCTATGGACCCAGGCTAAACGGAATTACTCAAAAAAAAAGATTAAATGAGATCGTTGAAAAGGCCCTTCGATCCGCAGTTCTTTGGGAAGAAGTAAAGGACCGGCTCCATACCTCTGCCCTTCGTCTTTCAGGAGGCCAGCAACAGAGACTCTGTATCGCGCGTGTCTTAGCCCTTGAACCCGAAGTTCTTCTGCTTGATGAGCCTTGTTCAGGACTGGATCCAATCTCAACAGCGAACATTGAGGAAACCCTTTTACAGTTAAAAAAGGATTATACAATTGTCTTAGTCCCTCATAATATTCAACAAGCCTCAAGGGTGGCCGATAGAACCGCTTTTTTACTGAATGGAGAATTGATTGAGGAAGGCCCTACATATGAAATCTTTACACGTCCTAAGGATAAAAGGACAGAGGATTATGTAACAGGACGATTTGGTTAAATAATCAAAATAAAGGAGAAGATTATGATTACAGAAACCCAATTTCAAAAAGAATTAGAGGAACTTAAGGAAAATCTTTTAAGAATGGCCACTCTTGTAGAGGAAGCAATTCAGGATTCTGTTAATTCGCTTGTAAAAAGGGATTCTGACCTTGCTCAAAAAACATTTAAGCGTGAAAAAGAAATTAATGAAATGGAAAATGCTATTGATGAGATGTGTTTAAGACTTCTTGCATTGAGACAACCTGTAGCAGTTGATCTTCGCTTCATCACATCTGCAATGAAGATTGTCACAGACCTCGAACGAATGGGGGATCAGGCTGTAAATATTGCTGAGCGTGCAATATCCCTTAATCAAGAACCTCAGCTAAAACCCTATATTGATATCCCAAGGATGGCAGAAATCACTCAGTCCATGGTCAAGGATGTTCTTGATGCATTTGTTAATCGTGATTCAAAACTTGCCCGCTCTGTATGTGAAAGGGATGATGTGGTTGATGGTCTTAATGATCAGGTTTTTCGTGAACTTCTTACTTATATGATGGCGGATCCTAAGACTATTCCAAGGGCAGTCCACCTCATGATTGTTGCCCGATGCCTTGAGCGGATTGCTGACCATGCTACCAATATTGCCGAAGACGTCATTTTTATGGTTGAAGCACTAATTATCAAACATCATGCAGATGAGAAGAAAGAAGAAAGGGATAAGGAGCGATGAAATGAATGATAGAGTGAAAGATTCTATATTTAAAGCTGTTGAAAGGGAACCATTTGCTAAAAAATTTGCTTTAAGGTTAATTGAATTAAGAGAAGGATACTCTAAGGTCGAAATGAATTTTACACCTGATATGGAAAACTTTTTAGGAATGGCCCATGGAGGAGCATTATTCGCTCTCATCGATGAAGCCTTTGAAACAGCCTCAAACTCACATGGTACCGTAGCAGTTGCATTAAATATGAATATTACTTTTGTTTCCCCTCCAACCCCAAAAAGCAGATTGATAGCTGAAGCACAAGAATTGAGCCAAACAAAAAGAACAGCTTCATATGACATCAAGGTGTTCGATGAAAAAAGAAACTTAATTGCTTTCTGCCAGGCTTTAGTTTACCGAAAAGGTGAACCACTTCCATTTATCGAAAATTTATACGAGGAGGATAAAAATTGAAGAATCTTAAAATAAATTTAATTTCATTAGGCATTTTTACATCTATGATTTTAACTTTTTCTTTCTCAGCCGCTTTTGGTCAAACGATTAAAATAGGTATCTTTGATCTACAGCGAATTATGAGAGAATCAAAAGTTATTCAAGGATATCGTAGGACATTGGAAAAAGAGATCGAAGGTAAGAAAAAAGTCTTAAAAGAGAAGGAAGATTCCATAAAAGCCACCGAAGAAAAATTAAAAGGTTTAACTACTGATGAAAGGAAAAAGGCTGAGCAAAATCTTTCAACAGAATCAAAGGAATTAAAACGTCTTAAAGAAGATATAACCGTTGACTTAAAGAAGATAGACAGGGGACTCACGGAAAAGGCCCTTCGGGAAATAAGTGAGGTGATTCGTGAAATAGGTAAAAAAGAGAAATATTCTATTATTTTTGAGCGATCGCTTGCAGGTATTGCTTATTTCGATAATAGTTTTGACATCACACAAAAAATAATAGAGATTTATGACTTAAAAAAATAGTTTATTTATCAATTTTTATTGTTTTCATAGGGGCAGAAATTTATATCCAGAGATCATTTGTCAACTCATCGAGACCAAGTTCGATGAGGGTTTCTCTTTTTGGTCTCCCATCATCAATATTCCAACCCATTGTTTCAAAATATCCTTTTTTTAATCTATCAAAATCAACTCTTACTCCGGTTGCTACGCCAACAGCCATTGGATTTGTAAGTCTTTCGGGGAGCTTAAACTCCTCAGGTCTCAATCCCTCACGTGCATTAAATGCCTGTCTCAAGGTAAGAATCCTCTTTCCAATCTTTAGGCCTTCTTTCCAATCAATATCCCAACCCGTAACAGGTCTAATCAACTCAACAATTGGTATCGCAAATTGAATAGTATATAAAGCACAAAGCCCACCTGAACTGACGAGCTGAAAATACTCATATCCTGTTGCATAGATCGATCCCTTACGGTCATAATCTCCATAAATAGATAGTCTTGGTGGCTGAAGCAGTGGGTCTTCTCCAAGAGGTAACCCTTTCTCAAGCAGATCAGCGCCTTGAGGACCCATGTGACATGCAGGTTGAGGATCAGCAATATAATTAGTGCCAAGGGCTGGAGATAAACGTGGATCGTGATAGGGTATTCTATGGCCGCCCACATGCATAGCATATCTCTCAGCTCCTTTGCCTATTCGCTCGGCTGCTTTTTTTACACCATCTGCAAGCAACGCACCAATGCCTTCTCTTTTGGCAATCTTTTCAGTAAGTGCTACAACTGCTTCTCCATTTCCCCATTTAAGCTCAATAGAGTCTGTATCTTCACGCGTTAGGATACCATTCTCATAACACTCCATAGCAAAGGCTATTATTCCACCCACGGCTATTGTATCCATCCCATAAAGATTACATATTTCATTAGCCTTGATGACTGCTTCTATATTGTCATTTAAACATAGGGCCCCCAAAGCAGCCAAGGTTTCATATTCAGGCCGATGCATTTCACCTCGAGTCTTAAAAGGTCCTTCTTTAATTTTGATTATGGCTCCACACCTTAAAGGACATGAATGACAACCATAACTTTTTAATTTATATTTCTCCATATTCATACTATTTAGCTTTTCACATGTTGGCATAGAATCCAACCCTGTAGAGTTCCAGTTTTTAGTAGGGCAATCACCAATAGAAACAAGAAAACTTGTTCCTCCACCTGTCCCACTCTTAGAAAGTCCCTGATGAAAACCATTGGATTTAACAGCATCAAGAAATCTTTTTCTAATTGCATTTAATCCCTTCTCATCTGCTATAGGAATCTCTCTTCTGTCCTCCTTATTTAGAACTATGGCTTTAAGCTTTTTTGACCCCATTACTGCTCCAACACCTGCACGAGCTGCAATCCTCCCTTTTTCATTGACTATACCTGAAATAAGTGAACATGCCTCACCTGCTGGTCCAATACATGAAATTCTCCATTTTGATTTACCAAGTTCCTGCTCAATTTTATCCTCTGTTTCATATGTATCTTTTCCCCAGAGGTGAGAAGCATCTCTTAGTTCTGCTTTTCCACCTGATATCACTAAATAAACAGGCTTTTTTGAAATCCCCGTAAAAAATATGGCATCATAACCTGCCCACTTTAGGTTTGATCCCCAAAAACCTCCTGAACTTGAATCTGCCCAACCTCCTGTAACTGGAGATTTTGTTACCACAGTAAATCTTCCACTTCCAGGGACCGAAGTAGCTGTTAGAGGACCTGTGACAAAACCAAGAATATTATCTGGTCCCAATGGATCAGATTTTGGCTTCATCCTCTCATAAATCAGTCTCACACCAAGACCTGCACCACCTAAAAATTCACGATAAATATTTTGAGTAAGTACCTCTTCTTTTATTGTTTGATCATCAAGGTTAACCCACAAAATCTTCCCTGTATATCCAAAAAGCATATTTATCCTCCCGCGAAAAATATTCTTAAAAATTTTGCAATATATATAGAATTATTGGTTCTCCAAAGTCAAGTAAATATATAAGGGATTTAAAATCAAATTTTATTCATAGTTAAATAAGACTTTTATAAGAACGCTTTCTTGACTTTTGCTTTCATTCTTTTATAATTTTTGTAATTTAAAATTGGAGTTAAAAAACTTACTTGACCGAGACAGAATATAAATCAAAAAAACTCCATCCGGTATATCAACCAGAATAAAATCACTAAAAGAGGAGGTTTTGAAATATGTCAACTCGATTCAAAAAATTTTCTCTAACTTTATTGGTGGTCTTCTTAGTTTCTGTTTTTATTTTTTCAGGTGTTAAAGCGCAAACCTATCCTGATCGGCCTATTCAGCTTATTATTCCTTATGTAGCAGGGGCTACAGGTGATATTAAAGCCAGGATATTAGCGGATGAACTCGAAAAAATCCTAAACACAAAGATCGTTTGTATTAACAAACCTGGTGCATCAGCTGTTCTCGGTTCTGATGCAGTAGCAAGAGCGAAGAAAGATGGCTATACTCTTCTTTATGCAGGTGCTTCAGCTATGGTATATGCTCCTGTTTCTAATCCAGGCATTGTTCCTTATGACCCATTCAAAGATTTTGAACCATTGGGATTCCATAATTATTTTCCACAGACGATTACTGTTAGAGCTGATTCACCATGGAAAACCTTTCATGAATTAGTAGATTATGCAAAGAAAAATCCTGAAAAACTCCGTTGTGGTACGATTGGGATTGGTTCGACCCCCCATTTTATTCTTGAGATGATTATGCATATTACTAAAACAAAGATTACCCATATTCCTTTTAAGGGCGGAGAAACTGTTATGACTGGCCTTTTAGGTGGACATGTTGAGCTTGTCTGCGATGGTTTGGCAAAAGTTAAACCTTATGTAGAAGCAGGACAGATGAGGGTTTTATTAATTGACACTAAGATGCCTAATTTTCCTCAAATCCCAATCATTAGGGAATTAGGTTATAATGAGGATCTTGTTACTACATGGTTTGCTGTTTTTGCTCCTGCTGGTATTCCAGAAGAGGTGAAAAAGGTCTTAATTCCAGCTATTGAAAAGGGAGTTAAATTAACCAAGCCAAAGATTGATAATATGGCAAGCCTTGTGGTTTACAAATCTCCTTTGGAATTGAAGAAAATGATAGAGGACGAATACAAAAAAGCTCTTGAAATTGCAAAAATAATTGGTCTCAGAAAATAGATTTTAAACTAAAAATCCTTAATCCTCATCTTTCTGGGAATGGGGAATGAAAAAGTAAGCTCTCGTAGCTTACGGAATATGAGTAAGGGAAAATCCTTTACCATAAATTTATTATAAATATCAGCACGCCCAAATTTGGAAGGAACGCTAATTTTCCCACCCTACCAAACTTGAAATTTCCTATTATATACTTTTTCAGAGGTTTTCAACTAATTCTTGACACACTTCGTATAAAGTTTTATTTATAATCACCTAAGATTAAATGTAAAAGATGCCTTATTAAAAGTGGTCTATGCTACGCTTTATCGATCTTAGAAGTGATACAGTAACAAAACCTACAGCTCCAATGAGAAAGGCCATGGCTGAAGCAGAAGTTGGAGATGATGTATTTGGTGAAGATCCAACTGTGAATCTGCTTCAAGAAAAGGTGGCAAAAATCCTTGGGAAAGAAGATGCCATCTTTGTGCCATCAGGAACAATGGCCAATCAATTATCAATAAGAGCCCATACACAGCCTGGTGATGAAGTAATAATTGAAGAAACTTCCCATCCTTTTAATTTTGAAGGAGGAGCAGGTGCTGCTCTTTCTGGAATTCAATTTTATTGTATAAAGGGAATTCGTGGAATTATTGAAGCTTCACAAATTGAAGATGCTATAAGGCCTGATGACCATCATTTTCCAGTGACAAAACTAATTTGCCTTGAAAATACTCATAACCGGGGAGGAGGATCAATATATCCCATAGAAAAAATGGCCGAAATCTATAGACTTGCTAAATCAAGAGGACTCTCTGTTCACCTTGATGGAGCAAGGCTTTGGAATGCCTCTGTTGCAACGGGAATAAAACCTCATGAATATGCCAAGTGGGCTGACTCAGTTTCAGTCTGTTTATCTAAGGGACTTGGGGCACCCATAGGGTCGGTGGTAGCTGGTTCTAAATCATTTATCCATCGTGTTCATCGTTTCAGAAAGATGTTTGGTGGAGGAATGAGGCAAGTTGGAATCATTGCTGCTGCTGGAATCTATGCCCTTGACCATCATATTGATCGCTTAAAAGAAGATCACGATAATGCTAAACGATTAGCTTACGGTCTAAAAGAATTAAGAGGAATCTCCATAAATCCTGAAGAAGTAGAAACTAACATTGTGATCTTTAAATTGAATATTAAAGGAGTAACCGCCTATGATCTTACAGAGGAAATGAAAAAGGAATCAATACTTATCCATCCTATTGGAAAGGACCAGATAAGGCTTGTCACTCATTTGGATATTTCGAGTGAGGATATTGATATAGCCCTAAATGCTTTTAAAAAAATATTAGAAAGGATTTAGCAAGGAGGAATAAGATGCCCAGAAGACTCGCTGTTATTCCAGAAAGATGTTCTGGTTGTAAAATATGTGAACTTGTCTGCTCTATCAATCGTTTTGGGGTCAATAACCCAAAGAAAAGTGCAATAAGGGTAATGGTCATTTATCCTCACCCTATTATTCGGATGCCAATTGTTTGTAGACAATGTAAGATAGCCAAGTGTATGGAGAACTGTCCAACAGGTGCTATTATAACAAGGGATGGGATATATGATATAGATGGGGAAAAGTGTATTTCGTGTCATCAATGCGTGATCTCATGTCCTTTTGGCGCAATCTTTTTACATGAAGATATAGATACCCCTTTTAAATGTAACCTTTGTAATGGAAATCCTCGTTGTGTTGAGGCATGTCCCAAAAATGCATTATTATTTCTGCCCGAACATGTCTTGGGGCAGGCCCAGAGAATGAATAGTGTACTCAAATATGTACACATGAAAGAAGTTGAATATGTTGAAAAAGGAGAAAGGAAGGTCTTAAGATATGCCGACATTGAAAAAGGAAAAACGGAAGATTAAAGGTGGGTATTTTTGGAAGATCTTATGGGTCGATCTTGAAGCCGAAGAGATAAAGGAAATTGAATTTGATGAAGCCTTTGCCTCCAAATATATTGGAGGTAGAGGATTTGGAGCAAAACTTGTTTGGGATAATATACAAAAAAGGAAGGTCGACCCACTTGGAGCTGAGAATGTCTTGGTCATCTCTCCTGGCCCTTTAGCTGGCCTTTTTCTACCTGCTTCTGGAAAAACATCTTTTGTTTCTATCTCTCCCCAAACTGGAATCTATGGGGATTCAAGCATGGGTGGCTCATTTGGTGTAGAACTTAAGCAGGCTGGAATAGATGGCTTGGCCATATATGGAAAGGCAAAAAGACTATCTTATCTCTGGATTGATAATAATGAAGTTAAAATTATTGGCAATGAAAAATTAAAAGGAAAAGGAAGTTTAGAAGCCGAAGGAATAATTAAGGAAGAAATAAGAGATGAAAATATAAAAGTAGCCACAATAGGTGTTGCAGGAGAAAACTTAGTACGTTTTGCCTGTGTAACATCTGACTGGGGAAGAAACTCTGGTCGAACTGGTATTGGGGCTGTGATGGGGTCAAAGAATCTTAAGGCCATAGCTGTTAGAGGGACAAAAGACCTTCCAGTTTATGATCTTCCAAGGCTTGAAAAAGCATCCAAAGCCTCTTTTAATAGTCTTAAAGAAAATAAAAATTTCATATTCTGGCAGCAACAAGGATTGATGTCTGTTATTGATTATGTAAATGAAGCAGGAGTCATGCCAACTTATAATTTTCGAGAAGGAGTCTTCGAACATGCAAAAAAGATAAATGGCTATGAGATGCTATCGAAATATAAAATCGGCGATACATCCTGCTTTGCCTGTCCAATGGCATGTGGAAATGTTTGTCTGGTAAAAGAAGGAAAATATAGAGGAACAGTGGTTGAAGGCCCTGAATATGAAACTGCTTGTATGTTTGGTCCGAATCTTGGCATTCAAAATTTTTCGGCAATTATTAAAGCAAATCAGGTATGTGATGAGTTGGGAATGGATACGATTACTGCTGGAAACATTATCGGCGTGTTAATGGAAGCACAGGAGAATGGTCTTATTTCTGAGAAGGATCTTGATGGCCTTAAATTAAAATGGGGATCTGAGGATATTGTTTTCGAACTTCTCCATAGAATTGCACAAAGAAAAGGAGTTGGAGATATCCTCGCTCAAGGTAGTTTAGGTATTATAAAAAGATGGCCACAACTTCAACCAATCATCTCACAGGTTAAAGGACTTGAACAATCAGCCTATGATGCAAGGATTGCTATTTCCATGGCCTTAGGATATGCGACATCAGATATTGGGGCCCACCATACCCGTGCATGGACTATTGCTAAGGAATTGGAAATGGGGATGGATTGGCCCCTTGAGAAAAAGGCTGAACTTGTGATCTACCATCAAACACTAAGACCACTTTTTGACATGTTAGGAGTTTGCCGATTACCATGGATTGAATTGGGTTTTGATGAAAACCAATATGCTGAGTTTTACTCAGCTGTAACAGGTATTGAAGTTACATTGGGGCAGCTCCTTGAGAAATCAAATGATATCTACGACCTCACAAGGGCAATCAATATGAAGTATGGAATTAGTAGAATAAATGACTATCCACCCGAAAGGGTATTCACACTTCCTATGACAGAAGGACCTCATGCAGGAAAGATACTAAAAAGGGAAGACTATGAAGCTATCCTCGACATCTATTATCAAAAAAGGGGATGGACAAAGGATGGTTTAGTTAAAGAAGAAAAAATTAAAACCTTTAACGACCCTTTAATGAGCCCTTAATAATTATGGAAGAAGCAATCATTGTCTTTGTCACATGTGGTTCTGAAGAAGAGGCCTCAAAAATTTCTAATTCATTAATTGAAAAACGTCTTGCTGCTTGTGCAAATATTATCTCTCCAATTAGATCAATTTATCGTTGGGAAGGGAAAATATGGGACGAAAAGGAATACTTGATAATAATTAAGACAAAAAGATCAAATTTTGAAGAATTAGAAAAAGAGATTAAATCCCTTCATTCTTATAGTGTCCCAGAGATTGTTGCCCTTAGAATCTCTGAAGGCTCAATCCCTTATTTAAATTGGATTTTTGAATCAACAAAACCCGAATAAAAAATCCTTACTTCGAAAATCTTTTTAGGTGTTCAAATCAGGTTTTTTAAGATGAAAATCTGTATTTTGTTCAAAACAATAAGCAACCTTAAGGATCTTTCCTTCCTCAAAATGATTTCCTATAATCTGAAGCCCTATTGGAAGGTTTTCGCGACTAAAACCACAAGGGATAGATATTGCGGGAATACCTGCGAGGTTAACTGGAATGGTGTAAATATCGGATAAGTACATCTGGAGTGGATCTTTAACTTTTTCGCCAATCTTAAATGCAGGAGTAGGTGTAGTAGGGGTAATAATTACTTCAACATCCTTAAATGCCTCATCAAAGTCCTGCCTCATTAATGTCCGAACCTGCGAAGCCTTTCGATAATAGGCCTCGTAATATCCTGCCGAAAGGACATATGTCCCTAAAATAATCCTTCTTTTTACCTCCTGGCCAAATCCTTCTGCTCTGGTCTTAAGATACATATCCATCAAATCCCTATATGATTTAGTTCTGAAACCATATTTAACTCCGTCATACCGAGCAAGATTTGAACTTGCCTCTGCTGTACAGATGATATAATAAATAGCAACTGCATATTTTGTATGAGGAAGCGATATTCTTACTACCCTTGCCCCTAAATTTTCAAAAATTCTTATTGCTTCCTCAATAGCCTTGCCAACATCAGGATCCATTCCTTCGATAAAATATTCTTCTGGAATACCTATTTTTATTCCTTTGATGTCATTTATTAAAAATTTTTTATAATCAGGTACATCAATATTTACAGATGTTGAATCCAATGGATCATATCCACTTATACCATTCATCATAATTGCACAGTCTACTACATCTTTTGTGAGTGGGCCTACTTGATCCAGTGAGGAAGCAAAAGCAATAAGCCCATATCTTGATACCCTCCCATAAGTCGGTTTCATTCCTACAACACCACAACATGCTGCAGGTTGTCTGATAGAACCTCCAGTGTCTGTTCCTAACGCTGCAATACATTCATCTGCTCCAACCGCTGCAGCAGATCCACCACTTGAACCTCCTGGAATTCGACTTAGATCCCATGGATTTCGAGTAATCTGAAATCCTGAATTTTCTGTTGATGAACCCATTGCAAATTCATCCATATTGAGTTTCCCAACAAAGACAGCCCCTTCGTTCCTTAGCTTTTTGATGACAGTTGCATCATAAAAAGGGATATAGCCTGAAAGAATCTTTGAGGCACAGGTGGTTTCAATCCCTTTTGTGCAAAGGATATCTTTGATTCCTATTGGAATCCCTGCAAGATCACCTATTGGCTTTCCATCAGAAATCCTTTTATCTATCTCTTGGGACTGTTGAAACGCCTCTTCTTCAGTTAAAAGAAGATAGGCACCTATCTTTTGGTCTACTTCTCTGATCCTCTTGAAAATTGCCTCTGTTAATTGCTTTGAGGTTACTTCCCTTCTTATCAATAAATCATGCAACTGGTGAATAGTAAGACTGTAAAGCTGCATTTTATTCAATTATCCTCGGAACCCTAAAATGTCCATCTTCCTCTTCTGGAGCAATATCAAGAATTTCATCCTTTGGGAAAGAAGGTCGTACTTCATCCTCTCTAAATACATTGAATAAAGCTATGGCATGGGAGGTGGGCTCAATGCCACTTGTATCCACCTCGTTTAGCTGTTCCATATAATTGAGAATCTGTTCCAATTGATCTCCAAAGATCTTCTTTTCCTCCTGAGAAAGTTCAATCCTTGCAAGTCTTGCTACCTTCTCAATATCCATCTTCATTTTAAGCCCCTAATAAAGTATTTCCTTAATCTTTTGCATATTTTCTTCCAATTTCTCTTTGAGAATCTTATAACGAGAAGCCTTCTCAATCTCCTGTTCCACTATCTCCTTTGGTGCTTTTGAAATAAATTGTTCATTCGAAAGTTTCTTATTCACAAAATCAATATCCTTTTCAATCTTTGATATCTCTTTTTGAATCCTTCTTAATTCTGCTTCCATACGAATCCGATCCATTGGAACAAAAATCTCTATATCATAAACCCTTGAAAAAGCACTAATAGGAGGCCTTTCCATGCCCTTCTCAATTCTTAAACCTTTAACTCTTGCTAAAGAGTGGATAAACAATTCGTTTCTCTGAATCATGTTTATACTTTTCTCATCCATTACATTAAAAATTATATCAATCTCTTCAGACGGTTGGAGATTCATCTCAGCCCTGATGTTCCTTATGGCTGTAATCAAATTAATCAATTGTTCCATTTCTCTTTCAACTTCTTCATCCTCAAGGGTTCTATCTGGAGAAGGAAAATCAGCTATAGTAATTGAATTAACTTTTTTAGCAATGGGCAACTTCTGCCAAATCTCCTCAGTTACAAAAGGCATAAATGGATGAAGCATCCTTAATATAGCATCCAAAACCTCGAGAAGGGTTTTCTGAGTAATAACCTTAATTTTCTTATCCTGATCCTGGTAAAGGTAAGGTTTAACCATTTCAAGATACCAATCGCAGAATTGATGCCATATAAAATGATAAAGAATGTGGGTGGCTTCACTAAATTTATAATCATCGAGAGATTTTCGAACATTAGAAATTGTATGGTTCAATCTGCTCCTTATCCATCGATCTGGAAAACTATAATCTTCCTTTCGAACCTCTTGAGGAAGGCTATCCTGTTTAACTCCATTTAGATTCATCAATACAAACCTGGATGCATTCCATATCTTATTAACAAAATGCCTATATCCCTCTGTCCTTGCTTCAGATAACTTTAAATCACTTCCAGGCATCGTTAACGAGGCCAATGTAAACCGCAGGGCATCCGCTCCAAAACGTTCGATCCATTCAATGGGATCAACCACATTTCCCCTTGTCTTAGAATATTTCTCTCCTTTCTCATCTCTTACCAGCCCATGGATATAGACATCCCTGAAGGGCACGTCACCCATAAATTTCAGACCCATCATCATCATTCGCGCAACCCAAAAGAATAGAATATCAAACCCTGTTACAAGAACAGATGTTGGATAAAACTTTTTTAATTCTTTTGTTTCTTTTGGCCACCCCATTGTTGAGAAAGGCCAAAGTGCAGAACTAAACCATGTATCCAGTACATCCTCTTCAGGACGTAAATGTTTGGATTTACATTTTTTACATAATTTAGGTGTCTCTTTAGCTACAATTATCTCTCCACATGATTCACAATACCAGGCTGGTATCCTATGCCCCCACCAGATCTGCCTCGAGATACACCAGTCTCTGATATTTTCCATCCACTCATAATAAGTCTTCTCCCACATCGATGGGATAATCCTTGTTCTACCCTCTCTAACTGCATCAATAGCAGGCTTAGCCAACGGTTTGGTCTTAACAAACCACTGCAAAGAGAGATTTGGCTCTACAATAGTCTTACAACGATAGCAATGACCTACTTTATGTCGATAATCTTCTACCCTTAGTAGTATCTTTTCCTTCTGGAAATCTTCAACAATTCTTTTTCGACATTCAAACCTATCCAATCCACGATATGGCCCCGCATTTTCATTCATCTGCCCCTTCTCATCGATCACCTTTATTTGAGGAAGGTTGTGTCTTAATCCAATCTCAAAGTCATTAAAGTCATGAGCAGGAGTAATTTTAAGACATCCTGTTCCAAATTCAATGTCCACATAAGAATCTCCAATAACTGGAATCTCCCTATTCAAAACAGGCAAAATAACATATTCTGAAATAAATTCTTTATAACGCGGATCCTCTGGATGAACAGCTACAGCTGTATCGCCAAGCATTGTCTCTGGCCGTGTTGTGGCAACAGTTAAAAATCTACCATTCTTTTTCAGTGGATACTTGAGATAATAAAGTTTTCCTAAAATCTCTTGATGTTCTACCTCGAGGTCAGAAAGGGCTGTCTGGCATCTTGGACACCAGTTTATAATATAATGGCTTCTGTAGATCAAACCTTCTTCATAAAGACGTATAAAAACCTCTTTTACTGCATCTGATAGTCCTTCATCCATTGTGAATCTTTCCCGACTCCAATCACAGGAGGCCCCTAATTTTTTAAGCTGATTTATAATAGTCCCTCCAGATTGCTCTTTCCATTTCCAAATCCTTTCAATGAATTTTTCTCTACCCAATTGGTGACGATCAAGTCCTTCTTCCAGAAGTTGCCTTTCAACTACATTCTGTGTAGCAATCCCTGCATGGTCTGTTCCAGGCATCCAGAGGACATTATAACCCTGCATCCTTTTATATCTTACAAGTATATCTTGAAGCGTATTATTAAGTGCATGTCCTATATGTAGGACACCAGTAACATTTGGGGGTGGAATGACAATGCTGTAGGATTCCTTTTCCGACTCTTCATCTGCCCTGAAATAATTGTTTTCCAACCAATAGCGATACCATTTATCTTCCACTTTTTGAGGATCGTAAGATTTTTCCAATATATTTGAAGACATCGTTGCACCTTTCTTCCTCCCTAATCTTTATCACCCTGCTTAAGACGCTTGATCTCTTCCTTAATAGCCTTTTCTGCTAAATCCGGAACAATCTCGCTAACCATCTTTTCTATTCTCTCCATTGTAAGGTTTAAAATATTTTGTGTCATCTCAGGTAGAATTTTTGTAATAAAATCGCTTACCATATCTTGAACACCTTTTAATATAACCTCCTCGAGTTGTTTATCGACACTCCTAATCAATGGCTTTGCCTCTTCAATAATCTTTGGTGCTTCGATCTCCTCAAGTCTCTCTATTTTTATCTCTTCAGGAATAATCTCCTTTTCTTCTTTTACCTCTTCGATAATCCTTTCCGCCTTAGGTTCTTCAACAACACCTATCTCTTCCTCTTTTAATATTTCTTCAAAAAATTCTTCTGGAAGCTCTTCCTCAGGAATCTCTTCAACCACTTCTTCCTCTATAGGTGGAAGAAAGGCTTCCTCTTCTTTTTCTTCACCCTTTCGCTCTTCTGATTCTATGAAAGAAAGCGGTGGAAGCTCTTCTTCTATAGGTTCAGCCTTTACTTCTTGTTTAAGGGCTGACTCAAATTCTTGAAAACCTATAACCTCTTCTTCCTTTTCTTTTTCTTTAAATGTTGTAGGAATCTCCTCTGAACTTACAGCTTCACTCTCTATTTGCAACTCCTCCATTGATGGCTTAAGTTGTTCAACTTTCTGCAAGATTTCTTCAAGCTCAATCTTCTCAAATAGCTCATCCTCAGGTTTTGTCTCTTCTTTTGTTATTACCTCTCTTTCGAATTCCATTCTTTCCATAGGTTCTTGAAGAGAAAGCTTCTCTATCACTTCTTCTTTTGCAGAAGGAATAATATCATCTATACTCAATCTTGCCTCTCCCTCCTCAACGACATCCACCAGTTCTATAATCTCTTCCTCCTCCTCTTCGTCCAACTTTAGCTCATCTGAAACAAAAAGATCCATCTTCGGTTCTTCTCTCTTTTCTGACTCCGAAAAAGAAGCCCATTTCGTATCTTTTAATTCTGTTATTTCTTCAGTTGAAAGAGGTTGAGGTTGTTCCATAAATCGGTCAACAAGGTTCAATATCTCATCCTCCCTTAATGGCCTTGAAAGAACCCCATCTGCTCCCGCATCAATAAGATCATCTTCTGAAATATCTTCAAAAAAGTTAGAAAGCAGTAAACAAGGGATATTTTTATATTCTGGGTCGGTCTTAATGCTTCTGCAGAGATCAAATACATCCCGATCAGAAATATTTTTACTTGCAATGATGAGATCAGGTTTAAAGAGTTTGATCCTGGCGATTGTTTCTTGCCCACTCTCAGAGAAGATAATCTTATAATCAGTGGAATCAAATATCTTTTGGAACTCTTCCTGATCTCCCTTGTCTGAATCGGCTATTAATATCTCTTTTGTCATTTTTATTTCTCCTTATATGGAGGAAGGATATTTTTATAACCTTTTGATTTCTTTTATCATAAGGGGGGTTAAATGTCAAGAAATTCTGCCCTCCTCATTTATAGAATCATCCAAGGAAGTGGGAGGAATATCTTCTCATAAAGACTGAAGGCGTATCGATCAGTCATTCCTGCAATAAAATCACATACACATCTTTCCAATGAATCATAGAGTTCATCCCTCTCAATCAAAGATAAAAAATAATCTGGATGTTCAACCAAATATGAATAGAGTTCTTTCAAGATCTTTGAAGCCTTATGAAAATCGGCATGGACTTTTTCATTTTCATAAACTCGATCCCACAGAAATTCCCTCAATTCCCACATGGCTGAAAGAACATCATCTGAAATAGAAATCTGTTTTTCTCCTTTCCTTAGGGTTTCAAAGATAACATCCTTTACCATAGTATCAATCCTTTTTGAATGGCTCTTACCCAAAACTTGAATACAACTCTTTGGAAGATCTTCTTGTGAGATCACACCACCGCGAATTGCATCGTCAATATCGTGGTTGATATATGCAATGATATCAGCTATCCGAACCACTTGACCTTCAAGTGTAGAGGCCATACTTGAGGGATCTGAGCTAAGAATATCACCCTTTCCCTTACTATGTTTTTGTATACCCTCCCTTACCTCAAATGTTAAATTTAATCCTTTTCCATCCCTCTCAAGAATATCAACAACCCTCAAACTTTGATCCGCATGGTTAAAACCACCAGGAACAATCTCATTCAGTATATCCTCACCAGCGTGTCCGAAAGGGGTATGACCTAAGTCATGCCCAAGGGAAATTGCCTCAGTCAGATCTTCATTAAGATGAAGTGCCTTTGAAATTGTTCTTGCAATCTGAGAAACCTCTAAGGTATGAGTTAACCTTGTCCGATAATGGTCTCCAGTCGGAGCGAGAAAGACCTGGGTTTTGTGTTTCAACCTTCTAAAGGATTTAGAATGGATAATCCGATCACGATCATGTTGAAAAGCAGGTCTAATAGAACATTCTTCTTCAAATGAATTACGGCCTTTCGTCATTGAACTTAAAGTAGCAAAAGGTGATAGGATTTTCCTCTCCTGTTCTTCAAGCTCTTCTCTAAGCGTCTTCAATTGACAATACCCCTTGGAATTCACTATTATTTTATTTGTTAAATTATCATAAAAAAATTATATTATCAAATGAGAGATGTTATGAACCCGCAAGAGATAGAAAAAAAACTTAAAAAAGACCCAATCCTTCAGAAGCTATCAGCCTTTTCTAAAGATAAGGATATACCGATTTTTTTAGTTGGAGGATATCTCAGAGACATTCTTATTACTAACTCTGATTTATGTTCACCCAAGGATTATGATTTGGTTCTTCCAAAAGAGGCATCTGATTCCATACCATTAATAGAAAAAATCCTTAATATTCATTTCTTTAAAATTGGAAAGGAGGAAAGGGATACACTAATCTACAGATTTATAAAAGAGGATCTATCAATTGATCTTGCTTTTATACAAGGAGCTTCAATTGAGGAAGATCTTAGGAGAAGGGACTTTACAATCAACGCCATTGCCTTTTCGCTTCGTGATAAAACACTTCATTGGATCGAAGGGGCTTTGGAGGATATCGAAAAAAGACTAATCCGTCCATCTTCAAAATTCTCTATAGACTATGATCCTTTGAGAATGCTCAGAGCCATCCGCTATCTATGCACACTCGAAGGTTTCAGCTTTGATCATGATTTAGAAAAAGAAATTAATAAAAAGAAAGAGCTTATAGAAACGGTAGCAAAAGAAAGAATTAAAATGGAGCTCGACCATATTCTTCTTTCTCCAAGGCCTGAATTGGGGATGGATGTTTTATATCGGCTTGGTCTTCTTCTTTTTATCATTCCTGAGTTAAAAGGCCTTGAAATGATCGATAATGATCCGACCATAAATGTGCTTTCTCACAGTTTGCTTACTATCAAAAAGATCACATCAGCCCATCAATGGTTTGAAGCAAATGGGAAAAAAATCGTCCTTTCGCAGGATGAAAAGCTTTCACTTTATTGGGCATCTCTATTTCATGATCTTGGAAAACAGGATACCTATTCAAAGGATGATAGTGGACGGATTCATTTCTATCACCATGAGACATACTCCTGTGAAAGGGCAGAAAGAATCATGGAAAGACTTAGATTCTCAAACCAGATGAAAGAAAAGATCCTAAGACTTATTAAAAATCATATGAGGATCCTGAATCTTCCAAGGAATGTAAAAGAAAATGCAATGAAAAGACTTGTCAATAATTTAGGTCAAGATACACCTCTCCTCCTAATTATGACTATGGCAGATAGAGAAGCAAGCCGTGCTCAAATGAATATAGAATTAGAAGATTGTGTAGAAACAAATTGTCTAAGAATAATCAATCTATTTTACCAAAAGGACATTATCCAACCTCAAAGATTGATCACTGGTCATGATGTTATGGCCTTAGGATATCCCTCTGGACCCATGATTGGAGAAATTCTTAAAAACATATATGAAAAACAGATTGAAGGAAAGATAAAGACACGCGACGAAGCTCTGGATTATCTTAAAAAGAGGTTTAGGCCCAAAGATTAAACCTTGACCAAAAGATTTTCTTACGTTAAATTTAGCAATGCATAAAAAATTTAATTTCTAAATTTTCTGATGTCAGCTAAGCCAAAATTGAGAATAAAACTCCCTCATCAGCAAGAAGCTCAAGAGATATGTACTATTGAAGATGCACAATATCGATTCAATTGGGGCCACGAACCCTTCTTGATTATTGTAGAAGGTAAGTCTATATCTTCCTTTGATGAACTTATTGAATTAACAAAGCAAGAACATTTCGAAGGAAGAGATTTCCTAAATGTTGAGATACAACCATTACTTGCAGGAGGATAAATTTTGCAAAAATGGATTTTGGAGGCCGAATCATGGAAAAAATCGTTCTTAAAGTGAATGGAATAAATTATGAAGTCTCTGTGAGCTCAACTCAGACATTGGCAGATGTTCTAAGAGAAGAGCTTGGGCTTACAGGAACTAAGATCATGTGCAACGAAGGTGAATGTGGTGCATGTACGGTATTGCTTGATGGAAAGCCAATCCTTTCATGTATGACACTTGCCATTGAGGCTGAAGGAAAAGATATATTAACCATTGAAGGATTGGCTGACCCTTTAACAGGGAGGCTTCATCCTATTCAGGAGGCCTTTGTTGAGCTCAGTGGTATGCAATGTGGTGTTTGTACTCCTGGGATGATTCTTACAGCAAAGGCATTTCTTGAGCAAAATCCCAATCCTACTGAGGATGATGTAAGAGAAGCCCTCTCTGGGAATCTCTGTCGTTGTGGTAATTATCGTAGGATTGTGGAGTGTGTCTTAGAGGCTTCAAAAAAAATGGAAGAGGAGTAAAACTATGGCAAATGAATTCTCTGTTTTAGGTAAAAGCCACATTCGTAAGGATGCTATTGAGAAGGTGAAGGGAGAGGCAAAGTACATTTCTGATATAAAGCTTCCAGGGATGCTTTATGCAAAATTTTTAAGGAGTCCTTATGCTCATGCGAGGATTTTAAGTATAGATACTTCCAAGGCAGAGGCACTTTTAGGGGTGAAATGTGTTCTTACTTATAAGAATGTTCCAAAGGTTCATCCCCTAAGAAAATTTGAGTTTTTACTTGATGAAACGGTTCACTATCCAGGGCAAGAAGTAGCTGCGTTAGCAGCCATAAGTCCTGAGATTGCAGAAGAGGCCTTAGATTTAATAGATGTAGAATATGAGGTTTTACCTTCTATATTTGATCCTGATGAGGCTATAAAGCCCGGGGCTACATTAGCTCGTCCTGAATATGGTTCACCCCTTTATCGTGGCACTGAGCTTGTTCAGATTCCGAGGCTTGAGAAGGATGGATGGCTGAGGTTAGAGGTTGGAGATATTGAAAAGGGTTTTTCAGAGGCAGATGAGATTATTGAAGCAAATTTTGATTGGTCTCCTATTCAGTATAATTGTTCTCCTCAGCCAAGGGGGGTAATTTGTGAATGGATGGGAGAAAAACTGATCTGTTATGCAGATACCCAATTGCCACTCTTCGTTTGGCAGGATCTATCCAATTGTCTTGGTATTCCTCAATCAAATATCAGGGTGATTGCAAGTTATTCTGTTGGAGGATATGGTGGCAAGATGCCTGAGAAGACAGCTATCCTTACTGCCATACTTGCCAAAAGGACAGGTAGGCCTGTTAAGGCTGTTTTTAGCAGGGCTGAGGACTTTATAGGGACTCATCATAGAATAAGTTATAAGAATTTTCATAAGGTTGGAGTAAAAAAGGATGGAACTCTTGTAGCAGGTTATCATCGAATAATTGGCCATTGGGGAAATGATACTTGTGTCCAATTTATATGCCAGGCAACAGGCCTTCTTGGTTGCACCATGCTCTATGAATGGCAAAATTCAAAGGCTGAGACATGTGGTGTTCTAACCAATATCATTGGCTATGGACCTATGAATGGTTTTGGTGATCCTGAGGTAATTTACAGCCTTGAAAGGATAATGGACATGGTAGCAGAGAAAATTGGTATGGATCCTGTGAGCTTCAGGATTAAAAACTGTATGAAATATGGGGATCGGGCAATGGAGTATGAACAGGTTCTCTATGGGCCTATAAGATGGGGAATAGTTGGAGATGATTTAAACAGCTTTCCTGAGTTGATAAAGAAGTGTGCTGAACTAGCCCAATGGAAGGAGAAGTGGAAGGGATGGAGGGTTCCTGTCTCAGTTAATGGATCAAAGAGGAGGGGAATTGGGATTGCCCTTGGAATGCATCATACATCATTTTGGCCTTCTTCTGCGATTGTAAAGATGAATCAGGATGGCACTGCAAATGTACTTTCTATGGCTATTGAGATGGGGCAGGGCTATGCTACGGCAATCTCTCAAGTGGTTGCAGAGACATTGGGTCTTAGATATGAGGATGTAAATCCTGTGCTTTCTGATACTTGGGCAACTCCTCCATCGAGGGGAAATGTGGCAAGCAGTGGAACATCAAGTCCAATCAATTCAGCCAGGCTTGCTGCAGAGGATGTGCGTAGAAGGCTCTTTGAGCTTGCAGCACCAAGGTTAAACACAACACCTGATAATCTTGAGGCAAGAGACAGACATATATGGGTTAAGGGAAGCGATCGAAAGATCTCTATTGCAAGCCTATGCCTTGCCAATTGGCAGATTACTGGTTGGGCAAATAATCCTCCTTATGAATCAATAAAGGATGAAAGGACAGGAAAGGTAATCCATGCTTATGCAGCAGCAGTAACAATTGCAGAGGTTGAGGTAGATACTGAGACAGGGGCACTCGAGCTTATTCGAATTACATCAGGTCATGATTGTGGAAGGGCTATAAATCCTATTATTGTTGAGAATCAGATTGACTTAGGTGTAGTTATGGCCAATGGATGGGTGAGGACTGAAAAATATGTTATTGATGAAAAGACAGGGGTTATACTCAATCCTAATCTGATTGACTATAAGCTTATCACCTTTCTTGATATGCCACGAAGTGAGGATTTTCAGAGGTTCTTTTTGGAGAGGCCATGTGCTTGGGGGCCATTTGGTGCAAAAGGGATGAGTGAGACTGCTATGACTGCTGCTGGTCCTGCTATTGCTAATGCTATATATAATGCTATTGGGGTAAGAATCTTTGATGGATTTCTATCTCCTGATAAGATTTTAAGTGCTGTAGAAAGAATGGCAAAGGTTTGATATGGAAAGAAGCCATATTCACGAAATTTTTAATTTAAATAATGGGATAATTTATTATAAGAAAAGGGAAAGCTATGAAAGATTTAAGAGAATTTCTTAAGCAATGTGAGGAAAGGCTTCCGAAGGAATTTGTTAGAGTTTCAAAAGAAGTCGATCCAAAATATGAAATCTCCGCAATAATAAAGAAACTTGATTTAATGGGAAAGCACCCTTTGGTCTTTTTTGAAAATGTTAAAGGATATGATATGCCAGTTGTTTGCAATACTGATGATTCTTTAACAAAATTAGGCCTAGCCCTCTGTATCCCCCCGCAAAAAGTAGAGGAATATTACAGTAAAAGTGAGGATGAATGTATAAGGTTAAATAAATATCCAATAAAAGAAATTGAGAAATCAGATGCCCCATGCAAAGAAGTAATTAAGAAAGGGCGCGATGTAAATCTTTATGAATTTCCTTTCATTACTCATCATGAAGGTGAAGTCCCCTACTTAACAAGGGCAATTGGCATAACTTATTATGAAGAAGCTAATTGTCTTCATGCCGCACATTATCGATTGATGATAAAAAAGCCTGATCTCGGAGTTACTCATATTAATATAGGCCGTCATCTTTGGTATATTTGGAAAAAGAAAAATGACGAGAATAAACCTCTTGAAATGGCTTTTGTCCTGGGGATTCATCCTGCTTTAGCAATGGCTTCACAAAGCAGAATGACTCATCCACCTTCAGAACTTGATCTTGCAGGAACTTTATTTAAAGAATCTTTAGAAGTTGTTCGATGCGAAACTAATAATTTATTGGTTCCTGCTTGGGCGGAAATTGTTATTGAGGGAGAAATTCCTCCTAATACTCTCGAAGAAGAAGGACCATGGGGTGATGTTACCCGCTATCATCAAAGAGGAAAAAATCCCCCTGTTAAGATTAAGGCCATTACTCATCGGAAAAATCCCATAATCCATGACATGGGTGCATGGCAAAGTACTGGGTTTAATGCAATGATGCAAATTCCTTTAAATATTTGGATGACTCGGAAGATAAGAGAAGTTGTCCCTGATGTTAAGTCATTCAGATATGGTGGACATATGTGCGGTTTTGTTCAGATTGAAAAAAGACATGTGGGACAACCTAAACAAGCAATTTTAGCTGCTTTTGCTAATGATCTTTATTTAAAGTATGTAATATGTTTTGATACAGATATTGATATTACTAAAGGAAGTGAAATTCTGTGGGCTTTAACTACGCGAGTTCAAGCGGATCGGGATATAATGATTCTTCCAAGGATATTTGGATCTGACTTGGATTTATCTTGTGAAGAAGAAGGAGCTCAGACAAAAGTAGGAATTGATGCAACAGCAAAACCTTTCAGAAAAGACTTTCCTCCAGAAAGTAAAATACCTGATGAGGTAATGAACCGCATAAATTTAAACTATTATATTCCAAATATATTAAATTTTAAGTAGAAATAGTTGATATTTCCAATAAATCATTAAGGAGGAAAATATGAAACGATTCATTTATATTTTAAGCTTATTATTATTATATTTTATTTTTATATGTATATCAATTCTTTGGGCACAATCCTACCCAACCCGACCAATTCAGCTTATTATTCCATTAGATCCTGGTTCCGCTTTAGATACAGTGGGGAGAAGTTTTGCTGATGAACTTAGCAAAATTTTAAAGACACCGATAATTGCTATAAATAAGCCTGGGGCATCTACTACTATTGGTACTAATTTTGTGGTTACAAGTAAAAAAGATGGATATACAATTCTTTATGCTAATTCCTCTGCTGTCGTTTATGCTAAAGCTTCACATCCTGAAATAGTCCCTTATGATCCTGTAAAAGATTTGGAACCTTTAGGGTTTCATTGTTTTTTCCCTTCATGCTTTTTAGTTAAAGAAAATTCTATTTTTAAAACATTTCCGGAGCTTATTGAATTCGCTAAAAAAAATCCAGGAAGTGTTCGCGTCAGTACTCTGGGTTATGGGTCTCTTCCTCATTTCAATCTTGAAATTATACAATCTTTAACAGGTGTTCAATTTACTATGATTCCCTTTAAAGGAGCTGGTGTAGAGCTTCCTGCTTTACTTGGTGGTCATGTTGATGCCTCATTTATGGCATTTAGTATTGTTGCTCAACATGTGAAGAAAGGGATATTGCGAATAATTCTTTCAAGTAAGAAAATTAATGAATATCCAAATGCTCCGACCATTACAGAATTTGGTTATAAGCAGGATCTCCTTACCCCTTGGTGTGCATTATTTTCCCCCGCTGGAATTCCAGAGGAGGTAAAACAGATATTAATTCCAGCTATTGAGAAAACTGTAAAGAACCCTGAATTAAGTGCCAAAATTGAGAAGTTGGGATTTATTTCTGAGTATAAATCTCCCATCGAATTGAAACAGTTAATGGTAAAACAGTATAAAATAGCCCAGGCTTTAGCTATAAAAATGGGGATGGGTGAATAGTTATTATAAACCAATTATCCAAAAAAGAATTAATATTTAATAAAAGGAGATTATATGAAAATTATTGATTTTGAAGCCCATTTCTTTACAGAGGAATTTCTAAACTACCTTCGTTCAAGAAACTCCCCTCCAAATCTTACAATTAGAGATTTAGATGGGAAGAAAGAGGAATGCATGTATTTTACTCCAGATTTATGGGTACCAAGAAGCAAAAATCTGAAAGCAACACTTGATCTTGGTGAGGGGCGTATTACTGAAATGGATCAAGCTGGTATTACCATGCAAGTGCTTACATTGGCTGGCCCTGGGTGTGAATTATTTGAACCGGAAGAAGGGGTAGAGGAGTCAAGAAAATCGAATGATAGACTTGCTGAAGCAATCAATAAGCATCCAGAAAGATTTATTGGATTTGCAGCCTTAGCTCCTCAAAACCCAACTGAAGCAGTTAAAGAATTAGATCGTGCCGTGAGAGGACTTGGATTTAAAGGAGCTTTAATTCACTCACATGTTCGAGGTGGAGAATATCTTGATGAAGAGAAATATTTCCCAATCTTTGAAAAGGCAGTGGAATTGGATGTCCCTATTTATATTCATCCTCGTATTCCTTCACCACAAATGCTGAAACCTTATGCTGATTATGGGTTTGCTCTTGCAGGGGCAGCTCTTGGTTTTGCTGCAGAGACTTCGCTTCATGCAATGCGTCTCATTATGTCGGGGATCTTTGATAGGTTTCCAGGATTGAAGATTATTCTTGGTCATCTTGGGGAAGGGTTACCTTTTTGGCTTGATCGATTAGATAGGAAGGGTATAGGTTTCGGAGGTAGGGTAAAATTGCAGAGAAAACCGAGTGAGTATATTTGTGATAATTTCTTTATTACTTTTAGTGGGATGTTTTTTACACCTGCTTTTCTTTGTGCCTATCTTGCTTTGGGAGCAGATAATATTCTATTTGCTTCTGATTATCCATATGAATCGCTCAAGGATGCTATTCAGTTTCTCAATAATCTGCCAATTAGTGAAAATGATAAATTAAAGATCTGTTATATGAATGCAAAAAAGATATTACAGCTCTAAGTCAATTGTTTTTATAAAAGTTGTTTAATATGTTTGACCACTAAAATGAAGCTAATCAATTTAATTTAGAGTAAACTAAAGTAATTTTATAAAAATATTTTATAAAATTCAAAAAAATAAAAGATTTTTACTTTTTAAAATTAATTTAAGTTAATAACAAAAAATTCAATTATGTTTAAAACAACCTAACAAACATATTATACGAGGAGGGAAATCTATGAAACAGAATTTTAGAATTTTCGTTGTATTAATAATATCCTTACTAATTTTTTCTTCTTCAACTCTTTGGGCCCAACCCTATCCCAATAGAGCAATTCAATTAATAATTCCAACTGTAGCAGGTAGCTTCCAGGATATTCCTGCAAGGGCCTTATCCGAAGTTTTAAATAAAATTCTTGGAACTCAGATTATTCCTATTAATAAACCTGGGGCTGCATCGACATTGGGATTAGATATTGTTGCAAGAAGCAAAAAGGATGGATATACACTTGTTTATTCAGGAAGTTCACCTTTAGTTTATGCCCCTATCATTAATCCCCAGATTCCATATGATCCACATAAAGATTTTGAACCTTTAGGTTCTCATGTTATGGTACCGTTTGCTATTGGAGTTCATGCCAATTCGCCATGGAAAACATTTAATGAATTATTAGATTATGCAAGGATGAATCCTGAAAAACTTCGTATAAATACAATGGGAATAGGCTCAACTCCTCACTTTATTGTAGAAATCATTCAATCTGTAACTGGTGTTAAGTTTACTCATGTTCCATATAAAGGAGGAGAATTGGTAATTGCAGCTCTATTAGGTCAACAAGTAGAAGTTACCTGTGATATAATTAATAAATTTAAACCCCATATTGAATCTGGAAAGATAAGAGTTCTTTTACTTACACATAAGGTGGAATACCTCCCGAATGTTCCCACATTAATAGAATTAGGCTATAAACAGGAACTTCCATATCTTTGGTTTGCAATGTATGGACCATCAGGATTACCAGGGGATGTTAAGAAAATTCTCATACCTGCAATTGAGAAGGCAGTGAAAGATCCTATTTTAAGAACTAAGATGGAGCAGTTAGGCTTTACAGTCTATTATAAATCTCCCGAGGAATTTAAAAAGATTGTTTTGGAGGAGTTTGATACAGCACTTGCCATTGCCAAGAAAATAGGATTGAGTAAATAACGTAAATTTTCAGTATAAAATTTAAAAAATAATACAATTAATTTTTATGGAGGTAAATCTTATGAGAAAAAAGAAAAAGATTTTTCAACTTTTATTCTTAGCTATGGTAATTTTTGTTTTGGCGAAAGTTAGTAATAGTACAGCTCAGCAACTATTTGATATAAAAATTACAACTGTTCAGATGCGCCATCAGCAAATGGGTGTTGGAATTGAGCGTCTTGCAAAATACATAACTGAAAAACTAAAAGACAAAGTTCGAGTACGTATTTATCCGGCTGCCCAACTCTATACTGGGCAGGAAGAGATTCAAGCAATTATAAAAGGCGAAATCCAGATGGCCTATGTCCTTTCAGCTAATATGGAGCCTGTTGACCCAATTATGGAGGTGAAGAATCTACCATTCCTTTTCCCAGATGTTGAAACTATGTATAAGTTTTTTGAAGGTCGGATTGGAGCAAAAATATTATCAAATTTTGAAAAAAAGGGAATTACAATACTTGGAACTTGTTCTTCTGGAAGTGCTGTTATTTCGAATAATAAAAGACCATTATCTAAAGTGGAGGATTTTAGAGGTTTAAAAATTCGATCTCCTGGACCAATGTGGGCAATTTGGTTGAAATTATTAGGGGCTATACCTGTAGTTACTGCTTCAGAAGAAACATATACTGCACTTCAACAAGGAGTAATTGATGGAGCTTTAGCTCCAGGAATAGTGTTCGTTGCAAGAAAGTATTATGATGTCCAAAAGTTTGTGACAAATACAGGAATGATGTTTGCGACTCTAAATATACTTATTACCAATACAAATTGGTGGAATAGCCTTCCGCCAGATATAAGGAGCGGAATATCTGAAGCAATCTCAAGGCTTATAAAGGAACAACGGGCAGAAATTGTAGTGGATGATAAGAAAGTAATTGATCAAATTAAGGCTAAAGGATGTCAAGTAATATTCTTAACACCCGATGAAGAGAGAGAATGGAAAAAAGCTCTTAAACCGGTTTATACAGAATATGGTCCAAAGATTGGTATGGACATTGTAAGGGAAGCACAAAAGGAGATTGAAAGAATTGTTAAAGAAAGGAAATAGAATCATATTAGGAATTAAATTCAATCCTTATTAGTGGATATACTCAAATTATTATAATTATGTGATAAATAAGATTATTTGAAAAAATAATTTTTTATTTTCATTTATTATCCGAGGAGGGAAGCCAATGAAACGCTTTATTTTCTTCTTTATTGTTTTTTTAATAGGTTACTTTTTAATTTTCTTTAACCATACCCTTTTGGCTCAGCCTTACCCAAATCGACCAATTCAAGTCATAATAACACACGAGGCAGGGTCTATAGCTGATATTAATGCAAGGGCTTTATTTAAAGAATTAGAGAAAACTGTGGGAGTAAAAATCATTCCTATAAACAAGCCAGGAGCTTCAGCAACTTTCGGCTTAGACGTTGTTGCAAGGAGTAAAAAAGATGGGTACACACTTGCTTATACAGGGAGTGCAGGATTAGTCTACGCTCCTATAATTAATCCTCAAGTTCCCTACGATCCATATAAAGATTTAGAACCTTTAGGCTCCCATACAATGGTTCCCTTTGGTATTGCAGTTAATGCGAATTCTCCATGGAAAACATTTAAAGAATTAATTGACTATGCGGGAAAAAATCCAGAATCTCTTCGTATAACAACATTTGGAATAGGCTCAGCTCCACATTTCATAGTAGAAATTATTCAATCTATAACAGGTGCAAAATTTACTCATATCCCACTAAAAGGTGGTGAATATGTAATTACTGCATTATTGGGGGGACATATTGAGATGGTTTGTGACATGGTGAATAAATTTACTCCTCACGTAGAAGCTGGAAAGATAAGAGTGCTTTTAGTAACTCATAAAATAGATTATCTTCCAAATGTTCCTACATTAATTGAATTAGGTTATAAGTATGATCTACCATTACCCCCTCTTTGGTTTGCAATGTATGGACCATCAGGGTTACCAGATGATGTTAAGAAGATTCTCATCCCCTCTATAGAAAAAGCAGTAAAAAATCCTGATTTAAAGTCCAATATGGAAAAGATAGGATTTACAGTATATTACAAATCTCCAGAGGAGTTTAGAAAGATCGTTTTAGAAGAATATAATACTGCACTTGCTATTGCTAAAAAAATAGGCTTGAAAAAATAATGTAATCCCAAGAAAATTCTATAAAATTAAAACATTTTAAAAATTGTAAATATGGAGGATTATAAATGGCAGAAATTGTTCTTAAAGTGAATGGAATAAATTATGAAGTCTCTGTGAGCTCAACTCAGACATTGGCAGATGTTCTAAGAGAAGAGCTTGGGCTTACAGGAACTAAGATCATGTGCAACGAAGG
>Ga0207433_10002180_pt1 | contig 40406 bp, 40 predicted proteins | sample YelNatPaOPGAMG01_FD_187559 | JGI IMG/M metagenome (GOLD analysis project Ga0207433, IMG submission 187559) | Hot spring thermophilic microbial communities from Obsidian Pool, Yellowstone National Park, USA - OP-RAMG-01 (SPAdes) (version 3) | ecosystem: Environmental > Aquatic > Thermal springs...
CTGCCAAAGAAAAATATAAATCAAATACTCTGTTACAACCTAAACAGAAAAAGTGCTGATGAGAACTTAAATCGCCATCGTAACGTGAGGAGTATTTACCTAAATTAAGTTCTAAGATTTCTCCTTTGTTTTTTAAAAAATTTAGATTGCGGTAAACGGTAGCAAAACTTATGGTAGGAATTTTATTTTTAATATGTAAAAAAAGCTCCTCTGCAGTCGGATGTGTCTTTAATTTTTTTAATTCCTCTAAAATAAGTTTTCTCTGCTTTGTCTGACGAAACAATTTCTTTTCCATCTTATTGCAAATAATAATTATTTTCAATTATAGTTTAACAAAAAAATTAATTTTGTCAAGTATTTTTTAGATGGTAAACCTATCAAAAAACAAAGTGCGCGACTAACTTTTAAAAAGATATTTCTAAAATTATAATCTATAACCACTCCTCCGAAAGAATCTCACCTTGCAGGCTTACCACAATAGTTTTAATGGGGATTTTTCTTTTTGCTTTCTGAGTCGCTTCTTTAACTAAATTTACCAAACCATAACAGCAGGGAACCTGCATAATCATTACGGTTATGGTATTTACTTTGGCATCCTCAATTAAGGATTTAATCTTTTCGATGTATTCCTCTTGACCTTCATCTAACTTTGGACAGGCAATCGCCAAAGCCTTTCCTTTTAAATAATCCTTATGAAAATCTCCTATTGTATAAGCAACACAATCTGCAGAAAGCAAAAGATCTGCCTTTTGATAATAAGGGGCAAGGGGAGAGACTAAATGTAGTTGTATGGGCCACTGTCTTAATTCTGAAGGTCTTTTCCCAGTTTCATCACCTTTGGTCTTTTTTTCTCTAAAATCCATCATTTGAGAGCCAGGACAGCCGGCAAAGGTATGTTCATTCTTTTTCATAGTTTCTCCCTCTAACTCTATTTCTATATTTTTCTCCTTTAAAAAATCAATCGCTTCTTTTAGATAATCATCTTGGTTGTGTTCTTTAAGATGTTTTAGATGTGCCTTGATTACATTCTTACCCTGTTTTATAATATTTTCCATCACCTTCCTTTCATCGTATTTTTGAGCTTCTCTTTCCTCTATAGTAATGGCACCTTGGGGGCAATGACCTAAACAGGCACCTAAACCATCACAGAATAAATCACTTATAAGACGTGCCTTTCCATCAATAATCTGGATTGCTCCTTCAGGACAACTGGGGATACATAAGCCACAGCCGTTACATTTTTCCTCATCAATTTTAATAATTTTTCTTTTTGCCATAGATTGCTCCTCTTTTTAATAAAGATACCATATTAGTATCATTTTGTCAATAATTTTTTTATAGACCGATTATTTTTGCCAGGATAGTTGTTTTTATATTAATTGCAGAATAAAGGCAGGTCTCCTGACAGCAAAAACAAGAGATACATTTAGAATGATCAACTCTTACCTTTTTATTCTTTATAGTCATAGCTTTAACTGGACAGATCCTTACGCAATTACCACAGAGGACACATTTATCCGGTTTTATCTTAGGATAGAATCTAATCATCTTTTTAGCGATCTCTAAAATTGGCAAAGGAACCTTTTTAATTAAAGAGGTAGCGGGTAATTTAAAATTCATATTCAAAAACTCCTCCAATTTATCTCCCAAAATCTCTATATCCTTTAACTCTGTTATACCTAAACCTCTTCTCTTTGCCTCCAGATTAGTTAATATATCCAGAGGTTTTAAACCCATAATTAAAGCCAAAATACTGTCGATTGCTATACAGTCAACCCCCGCTAAAATAAAACCTGTATTTTTAGGTATACCCGAGGTTCCGGGACCATCGCCTTCTAAACTCACAATCCCATCCACAATAGTTAGGTGTGGCTTAGCAACTTCATAAAGGTCTATTAGCATCTTACAGAAATCCTCTTTTTTTAGATATCTACGATGTAACTCTATCTTATAGACTCCACAGACTAAACCAAAAAGGTTCTTTACCGCTGCGGTTAAAATAGTAAGTTCGTGAGTTTTAAATTTAGGTAAAGAGATAAAATAATCACAAAAATCTAAGTAATTAGTCAAAGGAAAATTATTCTTCCATACCGGATGTTTGAAATCCACCAGCTCTATGGATTCTTCTTCTGCAATGGTCTTCATCCCGCACCTTGCATAGAGTTCTTCAAAATTAACTACCTTAAACCAACTGGAAGGAGAATCCCCTAAGTAAATCTTACATTTAATTCCCTTTAAAATTTTAATTACCGCCTTTACTAAAATAGGATGGGTAGTGACTGCCTGCTGGGGAGATACCGCTTGTAAGAGATTAGGTTTAATGAGGACTTTGGCTTCTGGTTTTATAAATTTTTCTATCCCTCCTAAAAGTTCAATTGCTCTTTTAACCGAATTATAAACTAAATTAAAGTCATAATTGTCACATTTAACTAAAGCCAGCTGAGTTTTCATTTGAGGTTAAAAAAATCTTTAGCATTCTGGGTAGTAATTTGGGCTAGATTTTCAAAATCTATCCCTTTTAATTCTGCCATAAATTTTGCTAAAAATTTGACATAAGCAGGTTCGTTTCTTTTACCCCGAAATTCCTGGGGAGGTAAAAAAGGAGCATCCGTTTCTAACATTAATCTTTCTAAGGGAACATTTTTAGCTATCTGTCTTAAATGAAGGGCATTCTTATAAGTAATATTACAGGTAAAAGAAACAAAAAAACCCATCTCCAAACAGGTATTCAAAAAATCTTCATCACCAGAAAAACAGTGCACCACTGCCTTCTTCGGTTTCTTTCCTTTTAATATCTCTAAAATATCTTTTTGAGCATCTCGACAGTGAATAACTAAAGGAAGTTTTAATTCCTCCGCAAGTTCAATTGAAAATAAAAAAAGTTTTTTTTGTTTTTCTCTCGAAGAGTAATCCCGAAAATAATCTAAACCTACCTCACCAATAGCCACTACCTTTGGTCTTTTTGCTAAAGCGATTAATCTTTCTTTTATATCCTCTCCAAAGCTATCTGCTTCGTGGGGATGTAAGCCTACAGTAGCAAAAATAAAATCATACTTTTTAGCTAGTTCTATAGATTTTTCTGAACCTGTAATACTTGAACCGATATTAATTATACACTTAACATCATAATCTCTTGCTCTTTGGATAACCTCTTCTCTATCTTTATCAAAATGCTCAAAATCTAAATGACAATGAGTATCAATAAACATAGAGATTTTAAATTGATGGATTTTCAATACGCGGGAAAAGAGGGGCTGTCTTTTTTACCTTGGTAGTACCCACTTGTTCTAAAATAGAATGGGCGGTTGAAGGCATAAAAGGATAAAGACTTTCTGCCACCTCTCTTATTAGCCTAATCAAAAGATTTATAAATTCCTTAAGTTGCTCTGTTTTATTCTCTTTTAACAATTCCCAAGGTTTTTTCTCCTCAATATATTTATTGCCCATATTAATCAATTCCCAAATATTTTCCAAGGTGGTGTTGAAATTAAGCTCTCTACCCAAGATGGCTTTTCTAAGTCCTAAATGTTTAAGCTTAACCAAAATTTTTTGGGTTGCTTCATCAGTACATTTTATTTCTTCTATAGCGGGTACTTCGCCTTTAAAATATTTCTCTACCATATTAATTACTCTATATACTAAATTCCCTAAGTCATTGGCTAAATCAAAATTATATCTTTTTACAATTGCTTCTTCAGAAAAAATACCATCCATACCAAAAGGTATCTCGCGTAATAAAAAATATCTCAAGGTATCTACGCCGTAACGTAAGGAGATATCTAAAGGAGAAACGATATTACCTTTGGATTTAGACATTTTGCCCTCTCCTACCATCCACCAACCATGGGCGAAGATACACTTAGGAGGCTCGATCCCTAAAGCATGTAAAATAATTGGCCAGTAGACCGCATGCTGTCTTAAGATATCTTTGCCAATAAGATGCACATCTGCGGGCCACCAGTCTGAATGATAAAATCCTTTCTCGTCAAAATCTCCTACTGCACTGATATAATTTAAAAGAGCATCAAACCAGACATAGGTAACGTATCTTTCATCAAAAGGAATAGGTATCCCCCAGGAGAGTCTTTCTTTCGGTCGGGAAATACAGAGGTCATTAAGTTTATTTAATTCCAAAAACCTCAATACCTCCTCATACCGACTCGCAGGCTTTATAAAATCAGGGTGATCTCTTATATAACCTAATAGCCAATCCTGATAATTAGATAATCTAAAAAAATAATTCATCTCGCTTATCTTTTCTAAAGGTCTTTTACAATCAGGACATAAAGCATCTTCCGATTCTAACCAAAAAGTCTCACAGGGAGTACAATACCAACCTCCATAATTAGAAAGATAGATATCATTTTTTTTATAAAGAATTTTAAGGACCTTCTCTACCACCCGTATATGTCGGATTTCGGTGGTACGGATAAAGTCATTATAAGAGATATTTAATTTTTCCCAAAGTTCTTTGAATTTCAATACCATTTTATCTACAAAATCTTTGGTCTCCAAAGACATACTCTGTGCAGCCTTTTCAATCTTCTGACCGTGTTCATCTGTCCCCGTTAAAAACCAGACATTTTTTTCTCCTAAAACCCGACGCATATACCTTGCCAAGGTATCCGCAGCGATATTAGTATAGGCATGCCCAATATGGGGATCCGCATTTACATAATATAAAGGGGTAGTGATGTAGAATTTCTCCATAATATTATTTATACTCAAGCTCTATCTGTTTACCCGATTCTAATTCCACAAGAACCTTACGCTTAAAAACATTTACTCCCACTACCTTGCCTTTACCCTCAGGGGTTGCAATACGCTCCCCCTCTTTGGGAAGACCACGGGATAATAGCTTATAGGTTTCATATTCGTAGGATAAACAGCACATCAATCTTCCACATAATCCTGATATCTTTGTGGGATTTAAAGAGAGTCCTTCCTCCTTTGCCATCTTTATCGTTACCGGTTCAAAATCCTTTAAAAATGTAACACAGCATAGGTCCCTTCCACAAGGGCCGAGCCCACCCATAAGTTTTGCCTCATCCCTTACACCAATTTGTCTTAATTCAATTCTCACTTTAAATACTTTAGCTAAATCTTTTAAGAGCTGGCGAAAATCAACCCTCCCTTCAGCGGTGAAATAAAATATAATCTTTTTTGCATCCAATGAATATTCCGTCTCAACCAACTTCATAGTTAAGTTATGCTGTTGGACCTTTTCTAAAAATATAGTCTTTGCCTCCTTTGCCTTCTTGCGGTTCGCTTCTATCTGCCTTAGGTCTTCTTCGTTTGCTATACGGATAATCTTACGCAAAGGTTCTTTAGGCTGATAATTTAAAGCATCGGAAAGAATCTGTCCGTAATCGAAACTGCGGTCGTATTCTAAAATTACAAAATCACCCTTCTTTAAAGATAATTCTTCACTCACACCGTATATCCGTGGACCAAAATCCCTTAAACGCAGTTCAAAGATCATCTTGTCCTCACCTTAAGATTGCTCCATAAAAGTTTTGGGTTTATATTCTTATCTAATAATAAATTGGTTTCTCCAATAAAATTTATCATCTCCCCAATCTCTCCCAAAGTGTAGTGCTTCGTTTGTCTTACAATCTTATCTTCGCGGTCAATATTTATTAACTCCTCAGATGAAATTCCTGATTTCACCATATAAAGATCCCTAAACCAACTTAAAAGGATCTCTAAAACTTCCTTCAATTTATCCCGTTTGATTTCCTTATCATTAAATATAGAGGATGAGGAAAAAAAATCATCGATAATTCTATTCTTATAGGTTAATATATCTGGTTGATTACTCAATCTTATCGCCTTACCAATCCTACCAGCGGTGAAGTAAGCAAGATAATGCGCCAGAAGCGGATTTAATTTAAAATCGGCAATAAGTATATTTTTGAGTTCTTTTTTTTCTAAAGGGCTAAATCTTAACTTATAACAACGAGAGAGTATAGTAGGAATAATCAAGTTCGGTTTGGAACTTATAAGGATAAAAAGACAATCACTCAAGGGCTCCTCAAGAATTTTTAAACAGGCATTAGCTGCCTGGAGGGTAAGTCTCTCTGCGTCATCGATAATAAAAATCTTCTTCTTTGCCTCATAGGTTTTAAGGTAGACCCTCTCTTTTAAAAGACGGATCTCATCTATCCCTATCGAACCGGATGGAAGAGGTGAAATATAAAAAACATCCATATGATTTGCGGTATCTATTTTTCTACAAGAAGGACACTCATCACAGGAATCAAAATCTTCTCTCTTAGAGCAATTCAGGGCTTTAGCCAGGTTGTGGGCGATTAACCTCTTACCGATCCCCTCTTGTCCTTGAAAAAGATAAACTAAAGCTTCTTTATGATTTAAAAATGTCTGTCTTAAAAAATTTATTGAACCTGAGTTTCCTCTTATCTCTTTAAAAGACATAGTTTCTCTAAAACCAATTCCCTTATTTTTCTCTGCGTAGCATAAAGGTCTTTTTCTACCGGAACGATCTTTATCCTCTCCGGATAGATTTTCGCTAACTTTAGATAACCCTCTCTTACCCTGCGGTGGAATTTAAGTTTTCTTCTCTCAATCCGATCCGGACTTTTCTTTAAGCGACGCAGACCTTCCTCTACCGGGATATCCAACAGGATAGTTAAATCAGGGGTTATTTTTTTACATATATAATTAGCTATTCTTTTTATTAAATCTAAATCTACCCCCAAACCAAATCCTTGATAGACAAAGGTAGAATCCAAGAAACGATCGCAGAGGATGATGTATCCTCTTTTTAAGTAAGGAACAACGATCTCTTCTAATAGCTGACTATGGGAAACCATATAGAGAAGGGCTTCGGATATATCAGATATCTCTCTGTATTCTGGATTAAGGAGGATCTTCCTTATTTTCTCTCCTATCCGGGTTTGGCCTGGCTGACGCACTCTAATTACAGGAAGACCCCGTCTTTTTAAGTACCGATAAAGAAGTTTAATCTGGGTACTTTTACCACTACCCTCCGGTCCTTCAAAACTTAAAAATAATCCTTTTTTCATTTTCTCCTATAAATGGTTCCTTGCGGGGTGTCTTCTAATATTATTCCCCTCTCAGCCAGTTCTTTTCTTATTTGGTCTGCCTGAGAAAATGCTTTATTTTTCCTAAATATATTTCTCAATTTTATCTTCTCTAAAATAGAATCCTCAATCGGCTGTATCTCTAAAGATATAATGAATATCCTACTTAATTCTTGCAGGATAGATTTACCATAAATGATCCTCTGTATATTATCTTTATAATGGATGAGGTCATTTTCAATAATATTTATCAATTTAAATAGAACCGCTGTTGCCCTGGCGGTATTAAAATCGTCATCCATTGCGTTAAGGAATTCCTCCTTTATCTTATCTATACGGGAATCCTCAAACAAAGAATGTTCTTTCTCTAAAATACCAATACTATTTAAACGCTCCCAGAGATTTATAAAATGGGACCTTGCTTTATGAAATTCTTTAAGTTTTTCCCAACTAAAGTCTATCGGATGGCTGTAGTGAGAAGATAAGAAGAAGAATTTTAAAACATCCGGATGATAATCTTTAAGGATATCTTTTATATTTACAAAGTTTCCCAAGGATTTAGCCATCTTCTGTCCGTTGATGGTTAAAAGACCATGATGGATCCAATATTGGGCAAAGGGTTTTCCGGTGATTGCTTCGGATTGGGCAATTTCATTCTCATGGTGAGGAAAAATTAAATCCCTTCCTCCGCCATGGATATCTAAGGTCTCACCCAGATACTCCATAGCCATAGTGGAGCATTCTATATGCCAGCCAGGCCTGCCTTTCCCCCAAGGGCTTTCCCAAGCAGGTTCATCCGGAGAAGAAAATTTCCAGAGGGCGAAATCCAAGGATTCCCTTTTATCCTCCTGTGGTTCAATCCTTACACCTTCAAGCATCTGTTGGATTTTCTGACCGGATAATTTTCCATATTCCTTAAATTTCCTCACATTAAAATAAACACCACTAGAAGTAATATAGGCATAATCTTTTTTAATCAGCTTTTCTATATTCTTAATCATAGAAGGGATATGTTCTGTAGCCCGTGGTTCAAGGTCTGCATTTTTAATATCTAATAATTTAAGGTTCTCTTGGTAATCAGCGATATATTTTTCTACCAACTCCTGCCAATTTATCTTTAACTGCCGAGAGCGCTCGATGATTTTGTCATCTATATCGGTGATGTTGCGCACAAGCTTCACCTGAAAGCCTCTAAATTTAAGATAATTGCGGATAACCTCAAATATATAAAGACTGCGAGCATGTCCAATATGGCACTCATCGTAAGCGGTTATCCCACAGGTATACATATTAACCTGGGGAGGATTCAAAGGTTTAAATTCTTCTTTTCTTTTGGTTAGTGAATTATAGATATAAATAGCCATTGTTTATACCAACAAAACTATTTTTTCTCTAATTTATCTATCCTTTCCTTTAATTCCTCAATCATACTCATCACTGGGTCAAGGATATGTATGTGGTCTAAACTTACCTCTATTTTTTTACCATCCTGTTTGGTAAGTCGTGCAGGAACCCCTATCACAGTAGAATTCGGCGGAACATCTTTTATTACTACCGCATTTGCTCCGATATAGGAATTATCTCCAATAGTAATATTTCCTAAGACCTTTGCTCCTGCACCGATTACTACATTATTGCCCACGGTAGGATGGCGCTTACCTTTTTCTAAACCTGTTCCGCCTAAAGTCACTCCCTGATAAAGTAATACATTATCTCCCACTACCGCGGTTTCTCCAATCACCACTCCCATACCATGGTCAATAAAGACACCTCTACCAATCTTTGCTCCCGGATGGATCTCAATTCCGGTAAGGAAACGGCTGAACTGACTGATAGCGCGGGCTAAAAAATAAAGTTTTATTTTATAGAAAAAATGGGCAATACGGTGATAGATAATCGCGTGTAATCCTTGATAGAGCAGAACTACCTCCAAAAAACTTTTTACCGCAGGATCTTTATTCTGTGCTGCTTTTATCTCCGGATAAAATAGAATAGAGATCAATAAAATTTTTAAAATAAAAAGTAAAATTAAAATTCCTAAAATATATAAAAGGACCATCTTTACTCCTTTCTTCTAATTAAAATTATCGCCCAACAGGCAATCGCCTCTTTCCTGCCGAGCTCCCCTAAACCCTCATGCGTCTTTGCTTTTATATTTATTTTATCCAATTCTAAATCTAAAATCTCAGCTAATTTTTGCCTTATCTTGAGTTTAAAAGGGGATAATTTTGGCTCTTGAGCAATAATTATCGTATCTATATTAATTATTTGAAATCCCGCATCATCTAAAATAGATTTTACCTTAAGTAATAATTCGGTACTGGAGATACCTTGATAATTGGGATCGGTATCGGGAAAATGTTCTCCGATATCTCCCCGATTAAGGGCACCTAAGATCGCATCGCATAAAGCATGGATCAAAGCATCTCCATCGGAATGGCCAAGGAGGCCTTTTATATAAGGTATCTCTATACCACCCAAAAAGAGCTTTCTTCCTTCCGCGAGACGATGAATATCATAACCGATCCCTACTTTATAATCCATATCTTTTTTTATCTCTCAATATTGCTTCCGCCATTATTAGGTCTTGGGGTTCGGTAATCTTTATATTAAAAAAAGAACCCCTGACGATCTTTACCTTTATCCCTAAAGCCTCTACCATCCCTGCATCATCAGTAAAAATTCTTTCTTTAAATCTCCTGTGTGCTTTAATAATTATCTCCTTCTTAAATACTTGGGGAGTCTGAGATTCCCAAATAGATGTTCTGGGAACTGTCTCTTTTATTAACATCTCTTTTCCTATTTTTTTTAAAGTAGAATTTATAGGAACGCCTAAGATCGCCGCTCCGTATTTTTTTGCTTCGGAAATCACCTCCGAAATCATCTGAAAATTGATAAACGGTCTTACCGCATCATGTATCAAAACCCAACTACTTTTCTCATCAAGATAAGACAGACCATTTCTCACCGATGCCTGACGCGTTAAACCGCCTGGGATTACCGCCTTTATCTTCTTAATCCGGTAATCTTTTATCTTCTTTTGGAATATCCCTATATAGGAAGGCGGTGCTATCAGTATCACCTCTTCTATTTGGGGATGCTTACTTATAATCTCTAACGTATGAATAAAAATAGGTTTTTTATCCAAAGTAAGGAGTGCTTTGGGAATAGCTCTGTTCATCCTTTTACCTAAACCCGCTGCAGGAATAATCGCACTTAAGATAGACATATTTATTACCTTTCTAATTTTGTAAATATCATCCTACCTGCTTGGGTCTGTAAAACGCTGGTAACCACCACCTTTACTTCCTGACCGATATAACGAATAGCATCCTCTACTACTACCATTGTCCCATCCTCAAGGTATCCTACTGCCTGATTGTACTCTTTACCCGCTTTAATAAGCTTTAATTGTAAAACCTCTCCGGGAAAGACCACTGGTTTTAAGGCATTGGCCAGTTCATTTATATTTAAAACCTTAACCTGCTGAAGGCTGGCAATCCGATTCAAATTAAAATCTACGGTTAATATCTTAGCATCCAGAACTTTAGCCAGCTTCACTAACTTTGCATCTACCTCCGGAATGTCCTCAAAATCCTCCTCGTGGATAATGAGTTGGGCTTTTAATTCTTCCTGCAAACTGTGAAGTATATCCAAACCTCTTCTCCCCCGCTGGCGTTTAATCGGATCAGTAGAATCTGCGATCTGTTGAAGCTCCTTTAAGATAAATCTGGGGATCACTAATCTTGCTTCTAAGAAACCACTTTTGTAAAGGTCAGTAATCCTTCCATCGATAATTATACTTGTATCCAGAAGCACAAGCTCCTGTGCTTCTCTTTCCTGACGCAGGCGTACATAAGGAATAATAATATTAAACTCATCCTTTCCACGCAAACCCACTACAAAACCTAAATAACAAAATATAAGCGTAAGTGCTACCCTTATTAAAGAAATTACGGAGGTGGATAAAGGCACTAAACTAAAGGCATCTCCCACCAATTTTGCCATAATTAAACCTAAGATTAATCCGAATACAGAACTGGAAAGACCTCTTAAGGAAACCCTGCGCATAAACATCTCTGAGAGGATAATAATTATTCCCAAAAAGGCAGAAACAACCGAAGCGATGATTTGACCCGTACGCGTATCCACGCTCTGATATCCTACAAGGATACAACCTAAAATAAAGAGGATCCTTACAAATAATAAAGCCATTTTGCCTCCTTTTATCTTTAAGGAAATACCAAAGTTAATACTTCTTTTAGATTACTTACTCCGATTAAATTGATCTTTCCTTTATAATCTAAATTTTTAAGATTATTTTTAGGTAAAATTGCGGTCTTAAAACCGATCTTCTCTGCTTCCTTTACCCTTATAGAGGCCTGGGTTATACTCCTTACCTCACCTCCCAGACCAATCTCACCTAAGATTATACTCTCTTTTAAAATAGGTCTATCCTTAAAGGCAGAAACGATGGCTAAAGCTACTGCTAAATCTACCGCGGGATCTTCCACCTTCATTCCTCCTACTACATTTACAAATACATCTTCACTGGCTAAAGCTAATCCCAATCTTTTTTCTAATACGGCTAAGAGCAACCCTAAACGATTGTAATCAAAACCTTGGGTTCTGCGTCGAGCATAACCGAAAGCAGACCGCGATACCAATGCCTGAATCTCTACTAAAATGGCGCGATTTCCTTCTAACACCGCACAGACCGCAGAACCGGAAATATCCTCAACCCTCTCGGAAAGAAATATTTCCGAAGGATTCTTTACTGGTTTTAGCCCACCAGAGGCCATCTCAAAAACACCTACCTCATTGGTGGAACCAAAACGATTCTTTACCGCCCGCAGAATTCGTAAATTAGAAAACCTCTCTCCTTCAAAATAGAGCACTGTATCCACGATATGTTCTAAAACCTTCGGACCGGCGATGGTCCCCTCTTTAGTTACATGACCAATAATAATCAAGGTAGTATCTGTACTTTTAGCCAACTGTGCCAAAATTCCTGCACATTCCCTTACTTGACTTACACTTCCCGGAGAAGAACTTATAGAAGGCTCAAAGATTACCTGGATAGAATCAATGATTACAATTTTAGGTTTTATCTTTTTAATATATTCCAATATCAAAGAAAGATCAGTCTGACTTACAATATAAAAGTCATCTCTGATATTATCGGAAAGTAAACGGTTTGCCCGCATACGGGTCTGCGCTACCGACTCTTCACCGCTTACATAAAGTACACGCTCTCCTGCCTCAGTTAAGGAATTGGAAATTTGCAATGAAAGCGTAGATTTACCGATACCCGGCTCTCCACCTAAAAGGATTACCGAACCACAGACCAAACCCCCTCCTAATAAACGGTCAAGTTCTTCTATATTGGTCTTTATGCGTGCTTTTTCATCTACCGGAACATCTTTTAGAAGTACAGGTTCATCCTGATAAAAAGAGCTTCTTTCTTTTGTTTTACTTAAAGGAGGCTGATAATCCTCTTCTACAAAAGAATTCCACATATTACAATCAGGACACCTACCCAACCACTTGGATGACTGATATCCACAATTCTGACAGGTAAATATTTTTTTTGTTTTCATAGATAACTATTTTCTTTTTTCTTTTGGTACAAATAAAAGTTTCCAGGGATGGGCTTTTAAATCTTGGGTCAACTCCTTTAAATCATCTAAAATGCCTTCCAATTTTTTATATAATCTATCATCGTAAAGTAATTTTCCTAAAGTAGTCTCTTGGGTTTTTAATCGCGACAATCCCACATCGATATCAGAAACTATTTTTCTGGCAAGTTCCTGTACCTCATGCATCGCCACAGGATCATTTCCGATCAGAAAAGCATTAGGTTTTATAAAAGTTTGGGTATGGGGGTTGGGCATAATCTCTAAGTATTTCTCTCCTAAAATCCCTAAGGTATTAACCCAGACACTGGAACCTTCGGGGATCTTTATAGAATTCTTTATCCAACAGGTTACCTTTACATACGATTGTTTATCTATAGGTTCAGTGATTATCTGGATATCCTTCACCTCTCCTACATCTACACCCCTAAATCTTACCGGTGAGCCTAATTTTACACCATTTAAAAATCCAAATCTTACAAAGATAGTATATCCTGACTGCCAGCTTCTAAGATCACTGATAGAAAATACCAAAAATACTAAAATGATTATCCCTATAAAAACGAATACCCCTAATTTTAATTCCAATTTTAAATCTCTGAACATAATCCTCCTTTTAAATTAAATTTTCTTTTCTTTAAGTTTCTATTGGTCCTTGAGATAACCCATTTATAAACTGAAATAGTATCGGGTCTTTAGTATTCTGAATCTCAAAAGGCGTTCCTTCAGCAATAATTTTTCCTTGATAAAGCATAGCAATCCGGTCAGCAATCTTATAGGCACTGCGGATATCATGGGTAACCACAATAGAGGTAACTTTTAATTTATCATGGAGACTGCGGATTAGATTATTAATACTGTCTGCGGTTATAGGGTCAACCCCTGTGGTTGGTTCGTCGTAAAGAATAATTTTTGGTTTCATACATAATACCCTGGCGATTGCCACACGCTTTTTCATCCCACCGCTTAACTGCGCAGGCATAAGGTCCTCTATGCCTTCCAACTCTACCATCCTCAAAGCCTGGCGTACCTGCTTCAAAATCTCTAAATCATCTAACCGATAGTGTTCTCTTAAAACAAAACCCACATTCTCTGCAACGGTTAAAGAATCAAAAAGTGCACCTCCTTGAAAGACCATCCCCATCTTCATACGGATAGGTTTAAGCTGCTCTTCATTAAGTTGGGTGATCTCTTTATCCTCTATAAATATTTTCCCTCTGTCCGGTTTAAGCAGACCCATAATATGTTTTAAAAGAACGCTTTTCCCGCAACCCGAGCGACCAATCACTACTTTGGTCTCTCCCTCTTTTATCTCCAAGGAAAGATTATCCAATACCTTTAAAGAATCAAAAGATTTACTTAATCCCTCTATGCGGATCATCTTTTAAGGAAAAATAAAATAAAAAATTGCGGTAAATAGACAATCTAAAGCTAAAATCAGAATAAAACTAGCTACTACAGAATTCCGGGTAGCAGTCCCTACACCTTCTGCGCCTCCCTCTACTTTAAAAGCATAAAAACAGGAAACCAAAACAATGATCATCGCAAAGAATACCGACTTAAAAAGTCCAGTAAAAATATCCTTAAATTTTAATGCCTCGAAGGTAAGATTTATATACATGGTAGAGGAGATATGCAATTTATAAACGCAGATAAGATATCCACCTATCATTCCAATAATATTTGCGTATATAGTAAGGATAGGCAACATCATCAGTAGTCCCAGAAAACGCGGTACTACCAGATAATGTATAGGATTTACCGCTAAAGTCCTTAAGGCATCTACCTGTTCGGTTACTACCATACTACCAATCTCCGCAGTGATCGCTGCCCCACTTCTTCCCGCAACAATTAAAGCGGTAATTACTGGTCCCAACTCTCTCACCATAGAAAGCGCTACGATAGAAGCGATATACATCTCCGAACCCAACCTTTGCATCTGTACCGCGGTCTGCAAAGCCAGAATCACTCCAATAAATAAAGCTACCAAACTTACGATGGGCATACTTCTGTAACCTGCTTTTTCTGCCTGTTCAAGTATGGATCTTTTTTTAAAAGGAACTTTAAAGAGAAAAAAGAATGTCTGTAAGGTAAGATAACTTAATCCTCCTAAAAAATAAAACAATCCCAGGATCCTTCCTCCCAGGTTATTAAAAAATAAAGATAAGCTTCTCATTCAAAAACAAGTTCTTCGTGTTTGCGCAGGACCTTGATACGGCTACCCTCTTTAAATCGCTTAGCAATTATCTCCTGTGCCAGAGGATCCTCAATATAACGTTGAATGGTACGCTTTAAAGGACGGGCACCGAATATAGGGTCAAAACCCTTCTCAATGAGAAAATCCTTTGCCTCTGGGGTAAGTTCCAGTTCTATTTTCTGTTCCTTTAATCTCTCACAGACAAACCCTATCTCAATATCTACGATCTTCTCTAAGTCCTCTTTAGTTAAAGGTCGAAAAACAATAATATCATCCAGACGGTTTAAAAATTCAGGTTTAAAGGTACGCTTTACCTCCTCCAAAAGTTTTTCCTTCATCTCCTGATAGGTAATCTCGTCTTTCTGGGTTTTAAATCCTAATGAGCCAGTTTTACGGATAAGCTCAGCACCGACATTGGAGGTCATAATGATTACCGTATTTCTAAAATCTACTTTTCTACCAAAACTATCAGTTAACCTTCCATCCTCTAAGATCTGCAAAAGCAAATTAAAAACATCCGGATGGGCTTTTTCTATCTCATCTAAAAGTACCACCGCATAGGGTCTGCGCCTTATCTTCTCCGTAAGTTGACCTCCTTCTTCATAACCCACATAACCCGGAGGCGCACCGATGAGCCGAGAAACATTAAATTTTTCCATATACTCGGACATATCTAACTGCACTAACGCCTCCTCATCACCAAACAAAAACTCTGCTAATGCTCTGGCTAAAAGGGTCTTGCCTACACCGGTAGGACCTAAAAATACAAATGAACCGATAGGCCGGCGGGGATCCTTTATCCCTGCCCGCGAACGCCTGATTGCCTGAGCAATGGCTAAGATTGCCTCATCCTGACCGATGACCCTTTTATGAATCTCTTCTTCTATCTTTAATAATTTCTCTGATTCCTTCTCTTCTAAACGAAAGAGAGGAATCCCTGTCCACTGAGAGACGATCTTAGCGATATCTTCTGCGGTAATTTCCGGCCGGATCTTAGACTTTGTCTCGTTCCATTTCCGGTTCAAAATATCCAGCTCCTGTCTTGCCTGTCTTTCTTGGTCCCTTAACTGGGCTGCCTTTTCAAAATCCTGACTCTTTATATAAGACTCCTTTTCTTTTCTGAGTAATTCTATCTTTTCCTCCAATTCTTTTATTTCTGGAGGGACTACCAAAACATTAAGCCTCGCGCGGGAACCTGCCTCATCGATCAGATCAATTGCCTTATCCGGTAAAAACCTTCCACTGATATATCTATCTGAAAGTTTTGCTGCTGCCTCTAAAGCCTCCTCCTTATAAATAACCCGGTGGTGTGCTTCGTATTTTTCTTTTAAACCTTTAAGTATCTCTATAGTCTGCTCTACAGAAGGTGGTTCCACCATAATCGTCTGAAATCTCCTCTCCAAAGCGGCATCTTTTTCAATATATTTCCTATATTCATCTAAGGTAGTAGCTCCGATACACTGAATCTCTCCTCTGGAAAGTGCAGGTTTTAAGATATTGGAGGCATCGATTGCTCCTTCTGCTGCTCCTGCTCCCACCAAGGTATGTAATTCATCGATGAAGATAATCACATCGTGAGAGCGCTTTATCTCCTCCATCACCGCTTTAATTCTTTCCTCAAATTGCCCGCGGTATTTTGTGCCTGCAATCATCAAGGCTAAATCTAAGATCACAATCCGTTTATTTCTTAAGACCTCTGGAACGTTTCCCGCAACAATTGCCTGGGCCAGCCCCTCGACAATTGCAGTCTTACCCACTCCTGCTTCACCTAAAAGCACAGGATTATTTTTTGTTCTGCGACTTAATATTTGAATTACCCTTTCAATCTCATTTTTGCGATTTATTACCGGATCAAGTTTCCCCTCCCTGGCTAAAGCGGTTAAATCTCTACCAAAAGCATCTAAGGCAGGGGTTTTAGTTTTGGTAGGAGATTGACCAAAACCTGGTAAGGTAGAGCCTAAAATATTCATTACCTCATTTCTTACCGTTTCTAAATCTAATCCTAAATTCAATAATACTTGACTGGCTACCCCTTCGCCTTCGCGGATGAGTCCTAAGAGTATATGCTCGGTGCCAATATAGTTATGCCCTAAACTGCGTGCCTCTTCTGCTGCCAATTCCAAAGCTTTCTTTGCGCGGGGCGTAAAGGGGATATCTCCTAATATCTGGGTAGCAGGGCCAGGCTGAACTAATTTTTCTATCTCTAAACGGATATTTTCCAGATTGAGTCCTAACTTCTGCAGAACCGCTGCGGCTACCCCTTCGCCTTCGCGGATGAGTCCTAAGAGTATATGCTCGGTGCCAATATAATCATGATTAAAACGTCTTGCCTCTTCCTTTGCCAAGACAATTACCTTTCTTGCCCTTTCGGTAAATCTATTAAACATAAATTACCTCCTCTAACTTTAACCTACAGATTCAAGAGTTTTACGGATAATCTCCGCACGCTTTGTATCTCTCTCTTGAGAAGAAAGTCTCTTATTCTCCAACTTCTGTAGATGCGCAGGTTGCGTAATAAGAAATAACCTATTTATTACACTGCGATCAACCCCTTTGATAATTTTCAAATCCACTCCTAACCTTAACATGGAGAGTAACTCTATGGTCTCTTGACTGGAAATAACAAAAGCACTCTTTAATATTCCAAAACTTCTCCAGATTTTATCTTCGAGCATTACCCGCTGGTGGGTAAGGAGATGCTGACGGGTCTGTTCCTCCTGTTCCACTACCTGTTTAATCAGTGCATTGAGATTAGAAATAATTTCCTCCTCATTGTGTCCTAAAGAGACCTGGTTAGAAACCTGGAAAAAATTTCCACTTGCCTCAGTTCCTTCTCCATAAAGACCGCGGGTAGTAAAACTTAATTTGGCGATTGCAGAAAGCACCCTATTTATCTGACGCGTCATTACCAAGGCGGGTAAATGTAACATCACTGAACCACGCAGACCCGTTCCAGTATTGGTAGGGCAACTGGTAAGATAACCCCAATCAGGTGAAAAAGCAAAATCAAGATGCTGAGAAAGACTATCATCTATCTGGTTAATAATATTTAATGCTTCCTGCAGATTAAAGCCTGATTGCATCACCTGCATCCTTAAATGGTCTTCTTCATTAACCATTATTGAGATTACCTCATTTTCTTCTAATACCAAACCCCGTTGATTGTCCGGTCGGGCATGTTCATAGGAGATAAGATGCCTCTCAATAAGAAACTGTTTATCCAGATTATCGAGTTGCTGTAATTCCAGAAAGAGACTGTTTTTTAGAAAATCTACCTTTTCTACCGCCAGGCGCACAGTATCTAAAACTTCTCTCGCCTGTTTTTTATTCATCCGGTGAGGGAAAGGGATATTATTTAAATTTCTGGCTAAACGCACGCGACTAGAAATTACGATATCCGAATAAGGACCGGTTCCTTTTAGCCATTCACTACTATGTTGAAGAAGGTCATCCAGTTTCATCTTTATTTTGTTTTTTTTCTAATTCTCTAATCTGATCACGAATTTTGGCTGCTTCCTCAAATTCTTCCCGTTCTATTGCTCTCTGTAGTTTTTGTCGTAACTCCTCAAGAAGAGGCTTCTTTTCTTTATCTAAACCACTTGCTACTTTCATCGGAAACTTACCCACGTGTTTGTTAGAACCGTGAATCTTTTTAAGCAATGAACTAAGATATCTTCTAAAAGCATTATAACACTGGGAACAACCGAGTTTTCCTATTTTTTTAAATTCGTCATAAGAAAGTCCACAGTTAGGACATTTGATTTTACTTGATTCTACTTCCTCTACACCTTTGCCAAACTCTGCCAATCCTGCTAAAAGGTCCGCTAATCCAAATTGCTGTTCCATCTCCATACTTTTGGCACGCGCACATTCCTCGCAGAGATGCAATTCCGTAATCTGATTATCAATTATCTCGGTAAGATGAACGGTTGCCTGATTCTTACCACATAAATCGCATAACATCAGTATCTTACTCCTTCCGTTCTGGTCAACTTCTTAAATTCCTTCATCAACTTTAAAGTAATCTTACCGGGTTTGCCCTCTCCGATAACTCTCCCATCAACTTTTACCACCGGAACAATCTCCGCAGCGGTACCGGTAAGAAAGCATTCATCACTGATATAAAGCTCATGCCGAGTAAGTACATGTTCGTGAATAGGGATATTATTTTTTTTAGCAATCTCTAAAACTGTATCGCGGGTAATCCCTCTTAATGTTCCCATACATTGCGGAGGGGTGTAAAGCTGGTTATTTTTCACAATAAAGATATTATCTCCCGTGCATTCCGCAATATAACCTAAGGAATCAAGCATTATCGCCTCCTCATAACCCGCATTTATTGCTTCAATTTTTGCCAAAATATTATTTAGATAATTTAAGGATTTTATCTGAGGATTCAATGCCTCCGGAAGATTTCTGATTGTAGGAACCGTGATAATCGACATACCTTTCTTATATAACTCCTCAGGATATAAGACAATTCTATCCGCAATAATAATTACGGTAGCCTTCCCTTCACATTTGCGGGGGTCGAGTCCTAAATCGCCTTCTCCCCGCGTGACCACCAACCGAATATAAGCATCGCTTAACTTATTTACCTTAAGGGTCTCAATTACCGCCTTGATTAACTCTTCTTTACTTAAGGGTATCTTTAACATTATGGAATGGGCTGACTCAAATAATCTCTGGATGTGTTCCTTTAATTTAAAGACCAATCGATTATAACAGCGTATCCCTTCAAATACACCATCTCCGTAAAGTAAACCGTGGTCAAAAACAGAAATCTTAGCATCCTTCTTATCGTAGAATTTTCCATTGATATAAACCTTCATCTTTCTCCTTTCTTTTAACTTAAAACGCCGTCCTTTAAATAAAAGAGCTTATCCGCAACTTGAGCTAATTCTTTATTATGGGTAACTAAAACCACTGTCATTTTATTTTTCTTATTTAACTCTCTTATTAAAGAGATAACCTGTTTTCCCGAAGCAGAATCTAAATTCCCTGTTGGTTCATCACAGTAAAGAACCTTTGGCTCATTTATGAGACTGCGACAGATAGCTACTCTCTGCTGTTCACCCCCGGATAACTCCTGCGGAAAAGCATTTACTTTTTCAGCCAGCCCAGTTTTTTCTAAAAGCGAAATCGCTTTCATTTTTATCTGGTTAAAATTATTAGAACTATTTATCCATGCAGGAAGAAGAATATTTTCTAAAATACTAAATTCCGGCAAAAGATGATAAAACTGAAAAACAAAGCCAAAAGTTTTATTGCGTATCTTACTTATTTCTCTATCCGATAAACTATAGAGGTCTAAATCATCTAAAAGGACTTTACCTTCTGTAGGTTCATCTAAACCACCCAATAGATTTAAAAGCGTAGATTTACCCGCACCCGAAGGGCCGACAATAGCCACAAACATACCTTCAGGAATCTCTAAATTTATCCCCTTTAAGACATGGAGTGATTTTACCCCATTATTATACACCTTATGTAAATTCTCCGTCTTTAAAATCATCACTCATACCTCAACGCCTCTGCCGGCTTAAGCCGGGAAGCCTGTAAAGCAGGATAAATTGTAGAAAAAAGACTAATCAACACCGCCACCGTCACAATAAGAATTATATCTGGCCAAAAAACAATTCTTACCGGTAGATATTCAATGTAGTAAATATCCTGGGGCAATTTTATAAATTGATATTTTTTAAGTAAAAGACAGAGCGTTATTCCTGTCAGAGAACCTATACCTACTCCACTTAAGCCGATAAGTAGTCCTTCTAATGTAAAGACATTCTTTATAGCATTTTTATTTAAACCGATAGCCATGAGGATCCCAATATCTTTAGTCTTTTCTACTACTGTAACCACCAGGGTACTGATGATGTTGAATGCCGCTACCAGAACGATAAGGGTAAGGATGATAAACATAGTAATCTTTTCTAATTTCAAGGCGGCAAAAAAATTCTTATTTATCTGTTGCCAACTTCTTACGGTATACTTATAACCTAAAATCTGGTTAATTTTATCTTTTAGTTTTTCTGCTAAATAAAGATTATTTAACTTGATACCTATCTGGGTTGCCTCTCTTCTGTCTAAACCAAAAATCTCCTGTGCTTTCTCCAATCTTACATAGACAAAATTTAAATCGTAATCGTAAATCCCTGAATAAAATATCCCTTTTAATTTAAAAGTAAAGTCTTTGCCTTGAGGATTATAAATCACAATTTCATCATTTAATTTTAGTCCCAAAACAGAAACCAGTTCTTTTCCCAGTATTATACCAGAGGCATCTAAATCTTCTAAAGAACCTCTGATAATATAATCTCGAATTTGAGAAACCTTTATTTCATCTTCAGGATTAATCCCTTTAATCATCAAAGGGAAAAATCTATTTTCCTTTAACATAAATCCCTGAGCCTGAACTTGCGCACTTATCCCTTTAATCTCATTTATCCCTTTTAATGCCTGGATTAAATTAAGATAATCTAATCTTCCTTCCGGATGTGCAATAGTAATATGCGCCATATTTCCTAATATTTTGTTACGCAGTTCATAATCAAAACCACTCATCACCCCAATCACTACAATCAGAGCAGCTACCCCTACCGCTACCCCTAAAATTGAAATAATACTGATCAGCCAGATAAATTTTTGTTTCCGTTTACTTAAAAGGTATCTTTTACTGATAAAAAATTCAAGCCACATGTCTTAAGGTTTTAAAAGGGGAAATATTATTACATCCTTAATCGATGGCTGATCCAAAAAGACCATCGCCAATCTATCAATCCCAATCCCTAAACCACCCGCAGGTGGCATACCGTACTCTAAAGAGAGTAAAAAATCCTCATCGATTTCTTTTCTCTCCTCTTTAGGTAAATCTTTTATTTCTTCTTCAAAACGCCTCCTCTGCTCTATAGGGTCATTTAATTCGGAGTAAGCATTGGCTATTTCAAGACCGGCAATGAAAAGCTCAAACCTCTCGGAAAGATAAGGGTTATCCTTCTTCCTTTTTGCCAGAGGACAAAATACAGTAAATAAATCAGTCACAAATACCGGATTATCAGATGCGGGTTCTACCAATTCCGAGATAAGGTTTATAATGAACGAACGGGAAAGATTATCACCTACAGCGATGTTTTTTTTCCTCAATTTATCGATCCAGGTATCTAAATCATCTTCGGGATTAATATCGTAGTTTTCTTTCACCAGTTTAGCAAAGGAAACCTCCTGCCATTTACTTAAATCCACTATCTTTGATTGATAATTTAACTTCTCTGTTCCCAAGAGAGTATGGGCTAAATGGAGAATGAGATTTTTAGTCAAATCCATCATATCCCGGTAATCACTGTAAGCAGAATAAACCTCTAACATAGTAAACTCAGGACTGTGTTTGGTAGAGATTCCTTCGTTACGAAAATTACGATTCAATTCGTATACCTTTTCGAAACCCGCTACCAAAAGTCTTTTTAGATACAACTCCGGAGCGATCCGTAAATATAACTCTAAGCCATACTCATTATGGTATGTCTTAAATGGTCTTCCCCTTGCCCCTCCTGGTATAGGATGCATCATGGGAGTCTCCACCTCTATAAAACCCAAATTATCTAAAAAACTGCGTATATGTTTAATCATCTTTGTACGCATCAAAAATATCTCTTTTACTTTTTCGTTACTAATTATATCTAAATACCTCTGTCGGTATCTGATCTCAATATCTCTTAAACCGTGCCATTTTTCCGGTAGCGGTCTTAAACTTTTTGATAAAAGATAAGCCCCTTTCGCATTTAAGGTGAGCTCCTGGGTACGTGTTTTAAATAACTGACCCCTAAACAGAGCAATATCTCCGATATCAAAATCTTTAACCATATTAAATAATTCTTTACCTATCTGATCCTCTTTTACATACACTTGCAATTTTCCGGAAAAGTCCTTTATGTCCCAGAAAAGCGCCTTTCCATGAAGGCGCTTAGCCATAAGCCTTCCCGCAATCACTACCTCTTGAGATTCATTAAAATTATTGCGCACCTCAGCGATCGATCTACGCTCCTTTAGCCAAGCGCAGGGATAATCGTAAATCCCTTGACTTTGAAATAATTTTATCTTCTCTTTTTTAAAAATAAGCTCGTTTTCTCCCATAATTTTATAATTATATAGCATAATCTTTACTATGTCAATTTAAAGTAATTCGGATAAACGCTCAATTAAGCACGGGGATGGGCTTTCTGATAAACCTGTTTTAGCTTTTCTGTAGTAAGATGGGTGTAAACTTGGGTAGTGGAAATATTGGTATGACCTAAGAGTTCCTGAACGCTTCTTAAATCCGCACCTCTTTCCAAAAGATGGGTAGCAAAGGAGTGTCTTAATGTATGGGGGGAAATTCCTGATTTAAGCGAAGCAACACGCACATATTTGTGAACGATATCCCTTACTGCCCGCGAACTAATCCGCCTACCGAATTTATTTAAAAAAACCGCTTCCTCTTTATTTTTTCTTTTGGCAAGATAATCCTTTATTGCCTCTAAGGCCTTATCGCCTATAGGAAGTAATCTTTCTTTCTTGCCTTTACCTTTAACCTTTACTGTACCAGAAATAAAATCTATATCCGAAGTATCTAAACCTACCAATTCGGATATACGCATACCTGTGCTATAGAAAGTCTCCAAAATCGCCCTGTCTCTCAATGACCATTCATCCTTAACCGGAACTATCTCAATAAGTCGAATTACCTCCTCTTCCGTAAGAAAAGAGGGAAGATGTTTTTCCTGTTTTGGTCCAGAGATAAGACTACAGGGATTGTATTTTATATAACCTTCTCTAAAAAGAAATTTAAAAAATGAACGCAGACAGGATAATTTACGATTTATACTGCGACTCTTAAGATTTTTCTGTTTTAGCTCTGCCAGGTATCTCCTTAAGATAAGATGGTCGACGCTCTCTAAAGGTGTATCTTTTAAAAAATTTTTAAATTCTTTTAAATCTAAGCTGTAATTTAAGCAGGTATGTAAAGAATAATTCTTCTCTATTTCCAAATACCGAATAAACTTATCGATATAGTGCTGAAAATCTATTGCCATCAGGAATTTTTAGGTAATTCTCTGGTAGTGAATTTACATTGGGGATATTCGGAGCAACCGTAAAAAATTTTCCCCCGCCAGCGTCGCTCTACCAATTCTCCTTTACAGTTCTCTTGCGGACATTTTACACCGGTGGTGATGGGCTTGGAGTTCTTACATTCAGGGTATCCTGAGCAACTTAAAAACTTCCCCTTCTTACCCCATTTCACCAGCATAGGCCTTCCACATTTATCACAGATCTGGTCACTTAAAATAATCTCTTTTTTAATGTTCTTCTGGGCAAAATCCAGTTCTTTTTTAAATGAGGAGTAGAACTCATTCAATACCTTAAGTCGATCGAACCTTCCTTCCTCAATCCCATCCAACTCTTCCTCCATCTGGGCAGTGAATTTTATATCCATAATCCGGGGGAAATACTCCTTAAGTAAATCACAGACCTTAAATCCTAACTCTGTAGGATAAAGGTATCCCTTCTGACGCATCACGTAATTACGACTGATCAATGTCTGAATCGTAGGAGCATAAGTAGAAGGTCTACCAATTCCCTCCTGCTCCATCAATTTTACTAAAGAACCTTCGGAGAAACGAGGAGGCGGGGAGGTAAAATGTTGATGGGGGATAATTTTTAATAATTGTAAACTCTCCTCTTTTTCCAAGGGAGGCAGTACCTTTTTCTCTTGAACTTCTGGATAAAGCAGACTAAATCCCTCAAAAATAACATTACTGCCCAAAGCAACAAATAGGTATTTACCTGCCTGAATATAAACTGTAGTTATTTTATATTCCATAGCAGACATCTGACTGGCTAAGAAACGGTTATAGATAAGCTGGTATAATTTATATTGGTCCACAGTTAAAAAATCCTTTATACTCTCAGGAGTTCTTTCTACGGATGTTGGTCGGATTGCCTCATGCGCCTGCTGACTATATTTTGAAACCTTAAAGGTAGTTTTCTCCTTTCCTAAAAAGCGCTCTCCGTAAAAACGTAAGATAAAATCTTCTGCCTCCTTTTTTGCCTCATCGCAGATGCGTGTAGAATCGGTACGCATATAAGTGATAAGACCGATGTGCCCTTTTATTCCAATCTCTATCCCTTCATATAATTGCTGGGCTATCAACATTGTTTTGGAAACAGAAAATTTTAACTTCTGAAATGCCTCTTGTTGGAGAGTGCTGGTGGTGAAAGGAAGAGGTGGTTGTTTTTTCTTTAAGGATTCTTTTATCTCTTTTACACGGAATTCCTTATCTTTGATCTCTTCGATAATCTGCTCAGCCTGTTTTTTATCTTTTATTTGGATTTTTTTATCCTCGCATCTCTCCAGGCGAGCTAAAAAACTCTCCTTCCTATCTTGGACTTTAGCTAACTCTGCTTCAATTGTCCAGTATTCCTGAGGCTTAAAAGAAAGGATCTCTTTTTCTCTATCTACGATCAACCTTAAAGCAACGGATTGAACCCTTCCTGCACTTAAACCCCGCACAATTTTTTTCCAGAGAAGCGGACTTAAGAAATAGCCTACAATTCTATCTAAGATGCGTCGGGTTATTTGAGATTCTACCATCTTAAGGTCGAAATCACGGGGATGAGAAAAAGCCTCCTTTATTGCGGAAGGGGTAATCTCATGGAAGATAACCCGCTGAAAGTTCTTATCAGAAGGCAGTCTTTCTTTTATATGCCAACCGATCGCCTCACCCTCCCGATCAGGGTCAGTGGCAATATAGATATCTTTTTTATTATCCGCTTCTTTTATAAGCTCTTCCAAAATTTTCTTTCTTTTAGGAATTACGACATAAAAAGGCTGAAAATTATTTTCAATAGATACTCCTAAACGGTCCTCAGGAAGATCGATCAGATGCCCCATACAGGAAAACACCGCATACTCCTTTCCTAATAGATTCTTTATAGTCTTTGCTTTCGTAGGTGATTCCACAATTACTAATTTTTTAGTTTTCATTTTAAGCGGTTATAGTTAAGTTTAATTCCTCTAATATATCCGGTATATCTAAAACGAGTTTTGCTCCTTCCTTTATTAATGTATTTGTCCCCCAAGAAGTTGAAAGGTCAACTCTACCGGGAATACAGAAAACTTGACGGTTTTGTTCCAAGGCAAGATTTGCGGTAATCAACGCTCCGCTTCTTCTCCCTGCTTCTACAACTAAAACCCCTAAAGATAAACCACTGATAATGCGGTTGCGCCGAGGAAAATTAAAAGCAAAGGGTTGGGTATTACAGCTGAATTCAGAAATCACCGCGCCTTGAGAAGATATCTCTTCTACCAATTCCTGATTTTCTTTAGGATAAATAAAACTGAATCCGCTTCCTAATACCGCAATGGTTCTACCTCCTGCCTTAAGCGCTCCTTTATGCGCCCAGGTATCAATACCTCTGGCTAACCCTGAAACAATAGTAAAACCTAACTCTGATAACTGGAAGGAAAATTTCTGGCTACATTGTAAACCATAAAAGGAGGCCTGCCTTGAGCCGACGATGGCAATGCTTAATTTATCCTGTGCCTTAAGTTCGCCTTTTATATAGAGAACAACCGGAGGGTCAGAAATCTGTTTAAGCAAAAAGGGATAGGCATCATCCTGAAAAGTAAGGACCTTTAAATTATATTTTTTAACTAATTCCAATTCCTCATCAATTTTTTTAATATCAAAGGTTCTGATTTTAGAAGCAAGCTCTCTATCAATACCTGTTTTCTTAATAAGCGCATCTTCGGTAAAATTAAATATATCTTTGGGTTTTGATAAAGATTCCCAAATCCTTTTTAAAACCAAAGGCTTAAGCTCAGGGATCATATTTAAACCTATTAAAGTTTCAAAATCTTCCATATTTTTAAGAAATCAATTTAAGTACCTCTTCTACCACCTCATCTATATTTAAATTAGAAGTATCTATCTTTTTTTCTATCCGATCATAAAAGGGTGCACGTTTTTTAAGTAATTCTTCAATTCTCTGCAGGGGATTAGGCACATTCAGTAAGGGACGATAATTAAATCCCTGTGTACGTTTAAAGATAACTTGGGGGTCAGCGGTAAGACAAATTAATGTTCCGGTCTCTTGCATTATCTTTATATTTTCCTCATCTAAAACAATCCCTCCCCCACAGGCAACCACAAAATTGTTCTCTCGGGAAATTTCTTTTAAGGTCTCTTTTTCCCGACGTCGGAAATAGGGTTCACCTTTCTTGGCAAAGATATCTACGATGGTCATCTTCTCTTTTAATTCAATTAATTCATCCAAATCTACAAATCGCCAATTTTTCCTCCTTGCTAATTCTTTTCCCACTACGGTTTTACCTGTACCCATAAAACCTACTAAATATATATTTCCCATAATCTTATAAAATTTAATGTTCTTTTTGGGGCGCGCCTCTGGCGCGCCCCATTAAATTAATCTTTCTTAAACTCTCCTAACACTACCTCCTTAAGTATTCTCGTTGCCTCTATTGTCTTAGGATAAAATACTTTGTACCAACGATTATCCTTTGAAATCTTCTGCGGCATCCCTAAAAATAGACCCTTTTTGCCTTCGATGATCCGCAAACCCTTTACTACAAAATCACCTAAGGAAATATCCACAAATGCCTTGAGTTTACCTACTTGTTTGTCCAAGTGTTTTATCCTTAATATCCTTATATCATTCTGTTCTATCATAAAAATCACCCCCTTTCTAATCTAAAAGACGAAAAGGGGGCGAAAATCTCACCTAAAATTATTTAATTTTTCTTAAATAGTTAGCGTAGTTCTCTTTTATCTGTGAAAGATTATCCGTACCGAACTTCTCCAAAAAAGCATCCGCAAGCACAAAGGCAACCATATTTTCCGCAATCACTCCTGCAGATTCTACTACGCATATATCTGAGCGTTCTACGGATGCCTTTGCAGGTTTTTTGGTTAATATGTTTACGGAATCTAAAGGATTAAGTAAAGTAGAAATGGGTTTCATACAGGCACGGATAATTATCTCCTCTCCATTGGAAATCCCACCTTCGATACCTCCTGCATTATTAGTTAAACGAAAATATCCTTTGCTTTTATTATAATATATAGCATCGTGAACTTCCGAACCAAATCTCTTAGCATAACCAAAGCCTAAACCAAACTCTACTGCTTTTACTCCGGGGATAGAAATTACCGCCTCAGCTATCCGGCTATCCAAGCGTCTATCCCAATGGACATAACTTCCTAATCCTACCGGAACCCCTTTTGCTATCACCTCAAAAATCCCACCCACTGTATCTTTCTTCTCTTTTGCCTCTTTTATTTTTTTCACCATAAGAGTTTTTTTAGTTTCTCCTGCGATCATCAAAACTCTACTTTTTATAAATATATCAAATTCCTTTAAAAACAACTTACAGATCGCTCCCACCGCAACCCTTACCGCGGTCTCTCTCGCAGAGGCACGCTCTAAAACATTTCTTATATCTTTAAAACCGTATTTTAAAATCCCCGCTAAATCCGCATGGCCAGGACGGGGAGAAACTACTTTGGGTAAGTTATCGATACTAAAATCCTTATTTCTAATCAACATACCGATGGGGCTTCCTATACTGAAACCATCTTTTATCCCAGAAATGATCTCCACTTTATCCTTTTCTATTTTCATCCGGGGTCCCCGACCAAACCCCTTTTGTCGACGGGCTAATTCTTGATCGATAAATTTTTTATCTATAGTTAAACCTGCAGGTATACCTTCTAAGATGGCTAATAAACACTTGCCATGCGATTCACCACTCGTTAAAAATCTAAGCATTTTAACCTTCCTTTTTTATATTCTCTTTTAAAAATTCTACCAATATTTTTCTCTCGTCCTCAGGGATAAATTCAAAGCAACCAGCGATTTCATAATTACCTAATCCCGATTCTGTATTAGCTGAATCCAAATCTATCTCCTGTAAGATATGTACCCTAAGAATATTAACTACCGCATCTATAACCGGGTGGTCATCTTTAAGGTATAACTTAATTGCCAGATTTGTATCGATAGGTATAAATACCTGAGAGATAAATGCCACCCCTCCGTAACTTATATCTTTTGTCCAAGCAAAGAAGGTCTTACCGTGAAAGTAATAAGAGACTTTTATCTTTAAAGCAAACCTAACATATTCCCGACGTTCAGGACCGGAGTAGGCATGCGTCTGAATAAATTCAGTGGTAGTCTTTAGTTTATCTAGATCCCGTGCATCAAGATAGGCTTCCTTTAATTCCTTTAATTTATCTCCCAAATAGAAATCTATTGCCTCAATTATCTCTGTATATGTACTGATGAAAACCTGAATATTACAGTTAGTAATCTGCTCCAGCATCTGGATTACTCCCTCATTAAGGGGATCCGCCATTACTACGCTTAATGTATTACCCACTTTATCTACGGGGAGTAAAGTGTATATCTTTATCCATTTTAAAGGAATAATTTCTAAAATATCCTTAGGTATAGAATAATTCTTCAAAGGAAGATACGCAAAGTTATACTGATTAGAAAGACACATCGCGATATCCAGTTCTTTAGCAAATCCCAAGGCAATAAGATGTTGACTTAAGTAACCCCCTTTTCTCTTTTGCTCTTCTAATGCAATCTGTAACTGCTCGGGTGTAATTACCCTGCGCTCGATCAATAGCTCTCCCAATTTTTTTCTAGTTGTCCTTAAAGGTATCATGGTTATTCAGCCCAAAGTCCCTTTTTTTCTTCTCTTGCCTTTCTAAAAAGAGTTAAAAAATAATCTGCGTATTTTACATTGGGAGGAATAGTCATCACTTGAGCAAAACCTTCCTCTAACATCTTAGCATTTACAAAAGTATCATCCTCCTTTAAAAATACATAAGCCAGGAGTCGATGATAACGGTCATATTTCTCCACATCAAATTCTAACCTTACCTTTTTATTTTCTACCATATTTTTTAAAAATTCATAAGCGCGTCTTCCCATCGCTTTTATAGCCTGAATATCCCTCTTTGTGCGTCGTATATCCCTAAGGAGCTTTTCCGATTCGTGCATCTCCGGTGCATCTATGCCTATCAGACGCACCCTTTGTCCGTCTTCTAATTCTAATGTGTCTCCATCGATTACCCGTTTAACCTTTATATCGCTATAATTATAATTCCTGCCAAAAGGGATAGAGAACTTTATCCCTTCAGAAGAGAACTTTATATAAAGTTTCTCTTCCTTAGCAAAAGCACCTAAAGCTACAAAAATAATAAAAATTATAAAAATTATTCTTTTTCTCATTTCTTCTTAGGAGTTAACTTAAACCCTAAAATTATTACTAATATAACATAAATTAAACTAATGATAAAGATTATTTTATTATTGGCTAAATAATCAATAAGTTTTTGGGGTTCTTTAAATACCGCCATCCCTAAAGAGGCAAGGATAAACTGTAGCCAGTATATACGTAGGGGTGAACCCAGAAGCACAACTAAAAGATACCTCTTAAAGGAAATGGGACTTAAACCCATAAACATATCCATAAATCTAAAAGGAACCAAAGGAGTTGCCCTTAAGATAAATAATCCAAAGAAACTGCTTCTTTTTTCCAAAAGTTCTTTGTAATAAGAGAATTTCTCTTTAAATATTTTCTTCTCTATAAATTCTTTTCCCATAATCCTACTAAAATGAAAAAGGATATAGGCGTTAATTATCTCCGCAATCGAGACTAAAATTGTACTTAAATTTGCTCCGAATATAATCGCAGAAACAACTCTAAAGATGTCCTTGGATAACCAGACAAAAAAGGTTACCACCACATAGAGAATAACAAAAATTATCCCTGAAAATATTAAAGGATATCTGTCCAGATATTTCTTTAATAGATCGGGTGCGAATTGAAAATATCCACCCAGTTTCCATAGACATATAAGCAGTAAAATAAATATAAAAAATTTTATCATCTCTTTCTCTTTCATCTCTTTAAAACCTCCCTTTTTAAACTCTGCGAGGCATTATTTTTGATGAACCGGTGATCATACCTACAAGTATCCAAAATAAATAAAACGGCGTTCGCCATAAAAACCCATCAAAACTAGCCATATTAATCAATAAGCCTATAAAACCCATAATCAGTACAAAAAACATCCCCTTGCTTTCACCTTCTATTTCCTTATATAATCTTACTATCTTTTTAAATATATTTATCAGAAATAAAAGCATCCCGGTAAATCCGATTAATCCTGTCTCTGCTAAATGCATCAGGTATACGCTCTCTGGCACCATTAATTCATAACTTAGTTTAATACCGCCGCTATATTGGTTAAAGAGCATTCGGTAATGGTTAAGGCCTATTCCTACAAAAGGATGAATTTTGAGTATATTTGCTGTAATAAAATATTGCTTCGCCCTATTGCCGAATCTTAAATAATTAAATAGGAAGAATATCCCAAAACGTTTTACTAAATGTGTATTGATTTTAAGAAAGAGGGCTGATAAATTAATAATAAATGAAAAAAAGATAAACATGCCCCAAATAAAAAATAGCCATCTAAATTTCCTCTTAAGAATAGCCAAAATTGAAAGCATTAACAAAAAAGCCAGGTATGTACCGCGGGAGTAGGTTAAGAATATCGCAGAAAGTATTAACAAAAATACACTTAAATTTAACGCCCTTATCACAACCGAATCTACCTTCTTATAAAAATAATATGCCGCAGGAACACAGACAAGTAAATAAACACCTAAAATATTAGGATGCATTAAGGTAGACATCATCCTGCCTTGTTTTATAAAACGTTGGTAGCAAAAACTATCCATAAGATATTCATAGATAAAATTTTTCTTAAAGAGCATTTCAAAGTATCCAAATAAAGATACCGCTGCTGCGCAAAGGCAAAGACCGTATAAAACCCAACGCATATTTTTCTCGTTTATCTCATTTTTAAAAATAAAATATATAAGGATTGCATTTAAGCTTAAATCCCTATAGAAATTCCAGGCAACCGTTGGCTCTTTAGCAAACCAGATATTTAATGAAATTAGTAATAGATAGAGCCAGAAAAAATAGTCATCTTTGCTAAAACAATATTTTTGGAGATTAAATTTATACCTGGCAAGTGATATTAAAAACAAAAAAAACAAAACGTATTTTACCTGTAGACCATATTTAATCTGCCATGGTTCAGGCACAAAAGCTATCCAAGCAATAAAAAGCAACAAAAAAATTATAATTAACCGAAATATGATATCTTTAAACATTTAATCTATTTCTAATATATAAAAGATAAACAAAAACCAAATCATCCACTAAAGAAGTTTAAAAATTTACTAAATTATTGAGTTAGTAAAACTAACCTAAAGATTTCCATTTTGGTTGTTCCTTTAACTTTAAAGCAATTTTTTTGCCTAAAATCTTACTCAAAGTATCCAAGGGGGTCTTCTTTAAATAAGCGAAATCCTTTATACCTGCATCAAAAAGTCTTCTTGCCCGCACCCTTCCTATATCTTTTAGACTTACCAAATCCAAAAGTTCTTCTTTTACTCCGTAGCGTAATCTTAGTCTTAATTTTTTTAACTGCCTCTGGTACTGCTTCAATTGCAAAAGATAGGAAATCTCAGATAGAGTATATAACAACCAATCAGCGATCTCTAATTTATTGCGTAGCTCACCGGGAGTAATCTGGAATTTTTCTAAAAGTTCTGCCTCAGATTTCTCTTCTATCCAGTCTAAAAAACAGACTGCCAGCTTAATGCTCCTTAAAAAATCCTCATAATTATCGTCCCAGGCTAAAGGAACATCCATCAGAATTTTTTCTTTATATTGGTTGACTATATCCTGCAATATTTCTAAATCATTCTGCCTTAATTTTAAAAGGGGTTTCATCTCATCGGTATAAGAAATGATCTGGAGTATCCCCAATTCAGAAAAACCCAAATCTTCGGTTAATTTCAAAGCGGTGATAAAAAGATGCGCACTTTTAGGATCAATATATAAACAGCTTATGCGTTTGCCCAAAAATGTGGCAATCAATTTATCTTTATTTTTTTCAATAAATCCCCAACTTTCTAACTCATCGATTATCTTTTTTAATTTATTTTCTATAAAAGATACTTCTTTATATTGAAAGCCAAAAAAACTCAAAGCAAAAAATTTTAAAAGCCCTTCCAGAGAAGAGACTATACCGGAGGCGATGAGGGAAAGACTATGCATACTTAGAGCTTTTTCCTGCGCCAGTTTTGACTCGATACTTTCGGGCCTCCCTAAGATGTATCTATGGATAAGATTTTGTGCCTCCTCCTCTGACCGAGCCAGAATTATTGCCTCACCAAATTTATCATATTGGGGTCTACCTGCCCTACCGGCAAATTGTTTATATTCTAAAACCGGAATTTCAATTGAGCCTAAACCGGGATAGTATCTTTTTATATCTCTTACCAAAACCCGAAAAGCAGGGAAATTCACTCCCAATGCCAAAGTAGGGGTACAGCAGACAATCTTAATTAAACCTTTACGAAAATTATCTTCGATCAGAGTACGCTGTTGGGTTACTAAACCTGCATGATGAAAAGAGACCCCTTTTTTTATCACCTTGGCTAATCTCTGACATTGCTTTGTAGGTGGAGAAAGGACTTCCATCACCTGAGTAGATAATGCCTTTAGATTCGTAATCTCTTCTTTCTTCAAAAAACCTTCCACTATAGAGGATAACCTCTCCGAAAGGGACTCTGCAGCACGGCGACTGGAGACAAAGATAAGCAGTTGTTTTTTTCTTTTCCCTACCGTATCTTTGGCTAAGGCCTCCTCATTAGATAAATCCTCCAGTAAAACTGAATTCTTATTGATAAATCTAATCATTCGCTCATAACAGACACCTTCGTATAATTTTATGGGTCTAAAATCACTTTTAATTATCTCTGCACCTAACCAATCCGCTAACTCTTCAACGTTAGTAATAGTGGCAGAGAGTCCTAAAAATTGTGCAGAGGCTAAGTATTTTTTTAAAAGGGTTATAAGGATCTCCAAAGTTGGTCCGCGTCCCGGATCATTAATAAGATGGATCTCATCGATAATCACCAAACCCACATCATCTATCCAATCTATACCGTGCCTGATTAACGAATCGAGTTTTTCGGAAGTGGTAATGATCAGACGATAATATCTTAACCAGGGATCAGCGGAATCTAAATCTCCTATAGATAAAGCTACTCTTATTCCATTCTTAAAAAAATTTTTGTAATACTGGTATTTCTCCGAAGCCAAAGCCACCAGAGGAACTATATAGAGAATCTTTTTATTAAGATTTAAATTTTTAATAATACTTAAGGTAGCAATAAGGGTTTTACCTGAAGCGGTAGGGGTGGCGACTACTAAACTCTTCCTTTCCAAAACCCCCTTTCTGATCGCCTCCTCCTGATGGGGATAGAGTTTCTTTATCCCTTCTTTTTTTAATTTTTCTACAAACTCTAAGGGGATATGTTCTTTTAATTGGGAAATTTCCATATCTTTTTATATTATAACAAAATTATACCAAATTATAAAAAATATCTTATAATAAAAGTATGGAATACGACCGTTTTCAAAAAGAAGCAATCCAGTATATAAATGAAGGCTATTCCGTAATTGTCTCTGCTCCTACGGGTGCAGGAAAGACCGCGATCGCTGAATATATAATTGAGGATGCATTAAAGAAAAAACAACGGGTAATCTATACCGCACCCATAAAGGCACTCTCTAATCAGAAATTCCGTGATTTTAACCAGCAATTTAAGGACCAGATCGGTATCCTTACTGGAGATGTCTCTATCAATCCTAACGCTTGCGTATTAATTATGACTACGGAGATATTCCGCAACAAAATTATCACCAACCCTCAAGAGCTAAAAAATTATTCCTGGGTAATCTTTGATGAGGTTCATTATATAGATAATGAAGAACGTGGAACGGTTTGGGAGGAAGCACTGATATTTTTACCTTCCCATATGAAAATCCTGTGTCTTTCTGCCACTATCCCTAATATAGATGAATTTGCTTCTTGGATTGAATCCATCCATAAAAAACCTATAAAAGTAGTCGTAGAAGAAAAAAGACCGGTGCCTTTGAAGTTTTTCTTCCAGTACCAAAATGAAATTTTAGAAAATCTAGGGCAATTAAAAAAATATTTTTTCCTTGAAACCCATAAACCCAATAAGTTATTTTCGCTCATAAATTATCTGCGTACCCGAAATGGCCTTCCCTGTATCTATTTTGTCTTTGCTCGAAAAAAAACTGAAGATTTAGCCTTTGAACTATACCGTTTTGATTTTTTAAATCAGGAGGAGAAAAAGAGGATCTTGTCTTTATACAATGAACTCTGCCAGCGTTTTGGATTAACTAACGAAGAAAGTGCCCAGAGGCTTTATTATCTTATCTTAAAAGGGATTGCCTATCATCACGCGGGAATGCTTCCTACATTAAAAGAGGTAGTAGAACAACTCTTCACCACCCGTCTCATCAAAGTAATCTTTACCACTGAGACCTTTGCTTTGGGGGTAAATATGCCGGCAAAAAGTGTTATCTTTGATGACCTAAAAAAATTCTACGGAAGATATACTCGAATCTTAAAGGTGCGTGATTTTTATCAGATGGCCGGTCGTGCGGGAAGAAGGGGAATGGATAAAGAAGGTAATGTTTTCCTACGTATAAATCCCTCACGCATAAATCTGGAAGATATAAAAAAACTTCTCTCGGGAAAATCTGAAGAGGTAAAAAGTCAATTCAATTTATGTTATGCTACTTTACTTAACCTTTATGAACGCTATCAAGAAAAGCTCTTTGAGATTTATCCTTTATCTCTACATTTTTTTCAATCCTCAAAACATCAACGCAAAGAAGCTTTAAGACTCATCCAGGCAAAGCTATCCCTCCTTAAGGAATTAGGCTACATAAAAGATAAACAATTGACCCTTAAAGCAAAATTTGCTTCCAACCTCTACGGTTATGAATTAATTCTGGCGGAACTTTATGAAAGGAATATTTTAGAGCGATTAGAAAAAATAGAACTGGCAATTTTGGCAACCGCGGTAGTTTTTGAACCACGGAAAAACCAAAGAATTATTAAACTTTCTTTAAGAGCAGAGAAATTAAAAGATACCTGTGAAAGCTTAATGAAACAGATTAGACAAAAGGAGATAAGATACCGTATCTATCCTTTAAGTAAAGAACCCTATTTTCATCTGGCTAGTTCTACTGAGGCCTGGATAAAGGGAATGCCCTTTAATAAAATTATGGAATTTACTGATACAGACGAGGGAGAAATTATCCGTTATTTCCGGATGGGAGTACAGATTTTAAGAGAAATCAAAGAAAGTAGTTTTTCTTCTCCTTTACTAAAAGAAAAAACAGAAGAATTAATCTATCTTATCAACCGTGATGTGGTGGATGCAGAAAGACAACTGCGTATCCAATAAAATTAACCCAATAACTTATCAAACTCTTCTACTGTGATAGCTGCTAAAGTATTAAAAGAAATCCCAGTTAGTTTTGTAATCTCAACGGATGCAGAGATTGCCTCTTTTACCGAAGGAAAATCCACCACAAATGCCAAGTCATAGCCTCCCAAAAGTGCAAACATCTGTTCTACCTTTCCATTTTTTTCCTCAATGATGGAGATAACCTTTTTGGTGCGCTCCTTCTTTATCCCTTTGATTGCCTCTAAACTATATCTTCCTAACATTAAAAATTTCATCTCTCCTCACCTCCTTCTTTATACATTTTTAATTTGCATGGTCATAAGTTATTATTTAACAATAACTTATTTTATAAGGAACCGTCCCCTTATTTTTTACGCAATTGATACTCCACATAGCCTGCAAGAATCTCCTGTATTTTTACTGAGGGTTGAACCACAAAGTAATGGCTGATAATGGCATGTGCTACCTCATGACCTAAGATGGGTAGCTTAAAATCCTGTTGTGTTATATAAATTGTATTGAGGCTATAGACATAGAAGGAAGAAAGCTTCTCTAGCTCTTTATTAAAGAGTTGTTTATATATTTGATTAAGCTGTTGTGTATTTTTACAAATTTTAATTGTTCCTTGAAAACTATAAAGTTGCATATCTAAAATATTGCATATTTTTATAAAAAGTGTATCTAACATATCCAAAAGTTCATTTTGGGCAGAATAGTCTTCTTGAGAAGACCTACCCGCTAAAAGTTCATCAGCAGGCCGGATATCTAATTGGCGGATTAAAACTTCCGGCACTACTTCATCTTGTAAAAAAACCACAAAATGTCTGCTTTCCCAGCGCCGGCTATGGCCAAACCCATCTTCAAAAGCAGATGCCTCTAAGATAAATAAATTAAATAGAATTACACTTAATATTATTTTATAGATTTTTTTAAAAAATAACATCAACTTTTAAAATGCTGGATCAGTTTATCTATCTCTTCAATTATACTTTTTAATTCACCAAAATATAAACGCTTATGCTCTATAATGTCATATTCAGAAAAATTATTTAATTTTTCTTTTAAGTTTTTTAGATTATCTTTTAATACCTGTATATGGAAACGGGTTTTACCAATCATACTATTAAATTTATCTGCTAAATCCTTAAGTTGGTCATTTAAACGAATATGAAAATCTTGCGAGAAATCTCCTTGCTCTAAATTCTCAATTACTTTTTTAAAGCGATATAAAGGACCGGCAATCTTATGGGAAAAAAGTAGAGTTAACACAATAGTAGCCAAACCTATCAGGATGGTAACTATCAATAATGTCTGTAGGAGTAAAGGTAATAAAAAATCTGCTGTAGAACGCACAACTACCCGAGAATTTATTATAGAAACGGTAGTAGAACGAAAGACAAATAAATAAAGTATCCCCATGGTAAGTAATCCTGCCACTACAATCAAGGTACAGAATCTTAAGATGAATCTGGTCTGAAAAGATTTCTCAATAAAATAAATCCTACGTTTATCGGTTGATTTTTTGTTTTCCATTTTACCTCCTTAATTTATTTTTTCTTTTTTATTAAATCGTAATTTATTTTAATCTTTGCTTCCTTGCGCAAATCTTCAAGCCACTTATTCATCAGCTGAGTTTCTTTTAGTTTGGTAATCTCCCATTTTATCTGATGATACATCTGCTCATAGGATTTATCGGTTTTCCCTTCAGAAATCATCCTATCATAGACCTCTCGGATTTTTTTATCACTTACTAAAGTGGAACCGGCAATCTCTTTACTTTTTTTATCCAATGCTAACTTAAGCAGGGACTGTTCCCAAAAGCGCTCAATCATCTTCAAGAATTCCTTATCTTTGTCTAAACCTTTTCTCTGCGCATCCTGCAAGATGAGTTTGCGGTTAATAAGATTATCTAAAAACTGCTGGCGTACTTCAGGGGTATCCTGTTGGCCATAGATAGAATTTTTAAATTCTTCCTCAAATTCCTCTAAAGTTATTTCATAGTTATTAACAAGGGCAACTATATTTTTTTGCTTTTGCTTACTACCGCAACCGTAAAAGATTATAAATATCAATAAAAAAAGAACTATCTTTTTCATTTTTTCCCTCCTTTTATTATCATCATTAATTATACTACTTCTCTTTTCCAATTACCACAAAAATCTGAGGGACGGTTCCTCTACTTATTAGTTATTTATTTACAATAAGTTATGACTTCACACCTCAAAATTTAAAAAAAACTTAAAAATTTTTAGTGAGATTTTGCTGATTTTTGCGTCTATTATATAAGAAAAGGAGGTACTCAATATGCCCAGACAAGCAAGAATAATTCCGGAAAATGGATATTTACATATTATTGCCAAGGGAAATAACCAAAGAAGACTCTTCTTCTGCCAGCGCGATTTTAAAATTTATTATTCATTGGTAGCAAAACTTAAAATAGAAGAAAAAATAAAAATCTTGCATTATTGTTTTATGCCTAACCATGTGCATATGTTAGTAGAGGTAAATGAATCAAGCAATCTGTCGCGTTTTATGAAAAGGTTAAATCAGATCTATGCTAATTATTATCACAAAAAACATAATTACAGTGGACATCTCTGGCAGGACCGTTTTAAAAGTAAATTAATTCAATGGGATGAATATTTTTTACAATGCGGAAAATACATAGAACTAAATCCCGTGAAAGCCAATCTCGTAAAATTGCCTCAGGATTATGCCTTCTCCAGTTATCGCCATTACGCCTTTGGAATAAAAGACAAACTCATCGATGATAACCCATTTTATTTAAATTCCTCTCCCATCGCCTCTGAACGCCAGCGCATTTATCGAGAAATGTTAATCAATGAGATGGTTGAGAAAAAATTAAAGATACATGATCAGAACTCATTGAATTTAAATGGCTTGCGAGTATAGGAACCGTCCCCTAGGGTTTTGTCTTCTTTTTGATGTCTTCTAAGATGGGAAGTAAGCCTTCGTGGCCTAAAATGTTGATTGCACCTTCAATAAATTCATAGGCGCCTTCTTCCAAAATAAATTCATCAAAAGCAGACATATCCAAAGGTGTTAAAGGATGGTAAAAATAAACCGGTCCTACAGGATTAAAGGTATTTATTTGTAGCTGTGCCAATTGCTCTAAATAGGGAAGTAGAAATCTAAAAATTAAAGAATGGGCATATTGGCTCAAAAGATAACCTGAAGGACCAGAAGGTCCTATCGGTAGTAAAGGTGGCCAAATTTGCAGGCCATTAAAATAGATAATACCCGGTGGTGAATTATGAAGAATAGTCCCAGAAGGTGTAGAACCAGAAAATACTCCACTTATTCCGCCAATGCTTGAGCCGATATTTGCAGTTAAATCTCCAGCAGTTAAATTAATATTAAAAGGTACAGGTAGCGAACCAATTACACCCGTTGCTTGCAATAAACAACTTCCTCCTGCGCTTAGATGCGGTCCAGCTCCTAAAGGAATAATTGAACCACCTAAAGCAATTAAAGTAATTCCTCCAATCGAAGTAACGGATCCAGAGATAGTAATTGCTCCAGTAGTAGTACTAAAATTAAAATTCCCACCGGTAGTAATTGAACCTAAAGTGCTTGAGCCATGGGCGAATATATTAGCTGTCCCACCAGCATTAATTGGACTAAATCCTGCTCCATCAAATTCCTCTAAATAGATATCCCCACCCGCATCAGCAATTATAGTATTTGCCTTGGTATCAATATCACCATCGACAGACGAAGAGCCAATATTGTCATCTGCACTAAGATTTATCGTATCACCAGAGATATAATTTGTCTCATCAGTATCATCTAAGATACTACCTGAAACTGTGATAATTACATCGTCAGGAGCTGTGACCGAACCTATGATTAAATCTCCATCATTATCTATTTCAATATTTCCTGAAGTTGTATTTGTGGCATTAAGGGTGTTGACATCGGTTTCTAAGGCATCACCTGAGCCGATTCCTTCTGCTGCAGAAAGAATTAATTTATTGGCGATGATATTGGTAGCATTTCCGTTATTATCTATAATTGCACCTGTAGAAGTAGTGATAG